>JAEEGK010011511.1_pt1 | contig 20204 bp, 15 predicted proteins | sample 8958771 | NCBI WGS metagenome assembly JAEEGK01 (sample SAMN16246547, study PRJNA631951) | gut metagenome | biome: gut microbiome; feature: rumen; material: SC-attached | host: Bos | place: Iran: Karaj | collected 2018-10
ATGTTGAAGTCATAGACCTTGATGAATATGTCCCCCTTTGTATGATTCATGGCACTGAGGACCAGGTGGTGCCCTTCGACTCCGGATATTGCTACTCCTATTTGCCGTTATCTTTTTTCCCGTACATGTACGGATCGCACCCTATAGCAAACCGCCTTTCTGATCTCGACATTGACGACTACGAATTTCATCCATTCGACGGGGAGGAACACAGTTTCTATATCTCGATGTACACCAATCTTTTAGAAGATAAATTTGACACCTGTTTCCATATCGCCCGCGATTTTTTGTATAACCATCTGGACATTCACTCAACGAGTCATGTCTCACAGTATGTCGCCGACAATGTCAGGATATACCCTAATCCTACTTCTGACATTCTGATTGTTGAGCTGAAAGGAGATGAGAAGATAGCGAATATCACGCTGTGTGATATGCAAGGGCGAATCGTGGAGGAAAGCAATGCTTCACCCGTTTTTCTCGGTCACTTGCCCTCGGGCGTGTATGTTGTGCATGTAACCGATTCGGAAGGCAGAAAACACATCCGGAAAGTGGTCGTCAAATAGCCATTTTACCCTGCACACACCCACAGAGCACAAACAATTATGCATTATGCATTATGAATTATGAATTAATATAATTCCGTCAAGTACTTCCGGTACCGCCGCGGCATGTCCTGAAGCTGTTTCCGAGGGTTCAACCGTTCACGGATGCATATCGCCTTGAAATAGGTTCGCCATAGATCCTGCAGGAGTTGGTCGTCGTCGCTCAGCACCTCGTCGTTCAGACGGCCGTTGGCGAGGTTGAACGTCACCGACGACTCGTCTTCGAAGGTGATGCGCACCGGTTCCCCTGTCCCGTCGTAGTAGAACCCGTAATGGCGCTTGGCGTCGTAGATGAGCCACGGCTGGTCGTTGAAACGGTCTGCGAAATGGTCGATGACGAGCGGCAAGACGTTATGGTCCGGCGAAATGACGGCGAGGTAGGTGCCATCTTTGGCCTTCTGAAAACGGATGAACTGCTTCATACGATGCTGCTCGTGATTCACCTTGCGGGCGATATTGGTCACGGCCAGGATATCGGGGTCGGCGAAATTGCGTTCGATTCCCTCAATTCCCTCTGGCTGCCGGAACACCTTGCAGATGTATTGAAACAGCGGGTTGTTAAGCTCGTGCATTTCCGACAAAAAGCTGACGGCGAGCATTTTGACCACATTTTTCGGCAGCCGTTTCTCCAACCCCTTCCACACACGACCGGCCTTCTCCGTGTCGGTGGGAACGGCATACAACCGATCGCAGAACAGCGGCACGGGGTCGCCTTCCGACAACAGCATTTCCGGCTGTTCGTGCAGGGCGAACGCCTCAAAGACCGCGGTGAGGAGACCGTCCAAGGTGTTGTCGAAGGAGTAGCAGGTCATTTTTAATGGTTATGGGTTAGTGGTTATTGAAGGTTAGGGCTCAATGGTCAATGGTCAATGGTCAATGGGCGATGGTCAAAGTTTCAGGTTTCAAGCTGGTTAGTAGGTTGTTGGTAGCAGTACCGATCCTCAATGATGTCGTTTTTTTTATACTGCACAAATCTGTGCTGGTAATGTTGCGTGTCTCCGACACGTTGCTGTCGCGGGAAGCCACTTCTACCCCACACTCGCGGTGTGGGGTGGACGATGCGCGGAAGGGGCGGTGTGTCGGAGACACGCAACAAGTTATTTTACCCACTGCAACCGGTAGAAATATCCGACTTCCGGATTTGTCAAAACATATTCGTAGCTTTTGGAATACGAATTGAATGAAACCGTTTCAAGTATTTGATAATCCGTCGGGATTCCGCTGTTGATAGGCTTTCGCATAAATTGTGCCCTTTCTGAAAAATGATCGTCTTTATATGCCAATATCACACGGAAATCAACGACACTGATAGGTTCTTCAATCTTGACATCCAGATATGGTTGTGCAGTATTGTCCACATCATCCATGTTGGCATGGAAATGAACTACTGCGGATTCATTGTAAGAAAGTGCTTTCTTGAATTTCAGGACAACATGGTCATAGTCATTCGAAGTGTTTTCAATTATTTTACCATCGCAATCCTGCAGGGTTGAGCTAATAATCGGCTGTTTGGAGCCTGACCATTTGAATGCCCATTTAATACTTGGTAAAAAGGCTCGCTTAGATTGAATCAGACGATAACCATCATAGATAATGTGATTTTGGTTAATGTATTCACATTTTGTAAAGAACGAAAGCTTTATGTATTCCCTGTCAAATTCTTTGTGAACAATTTTGTGAATGGCATACCAAACTGAAAGCAGCAATGCTACAAGAAAGACAATGATGGCAATCAACACAATAACAACCTTGCTTTGATCCGAACTCAAAGCGACAAAAAAGCCTGCAATTGAGGATGTGCCACTCAAAATCGCAAGCCAAAACAATAATGTTTCTTTTGTATTGCCTGTCATATCGTACTGATAACTAATCTGTTCCCATATTTATTTTTTTTAAATTTTTAGTTTGATAAAACTTTGCAAAGATACACAATTTTTAATCACAAAACACTTCTCTCTGATTTTTTTCTAACAAAACGAGAATATCATAATAAACCATTGCTTATTATGACGTTATCCCTATTAAACATACGAAAAAATGTCGGCACAGCCACCATCCACACCAATTAAGAGGTATTCTCTATTATCCGTATTTAATCCAAAGCCGACTGGGGAAGGGGTGGGGGTGGAATAGTTGCGTGTCTCCGACACGAGGAGGGGTGTTGGACAGAATATGGGCATGGACATTATCCAGCGTGACGGTTGGCCATTGTTGATATCGCCCCGTGCCATAGGCACGAAACCTCAATAACCCCACACTGCGAGTGTGGGGTGGACGATGCGCGGGAGGGACGGCGTGTCGGAGACACGCAACTAATGCGCCAAAGTGACATCAAGACACATACTATGGTTGTGTAAGTGTCCCAAAAGCTATCGGGGACTATAATAATACTTCAAAATCCTGTTGACAATATCTGTTTCAAGTGCGCTCGATGATCGACACTCCTCAAATTCATAAAGACCGCAATAAGGATGCTCAACAATTCCTATCCCATAGTAAATGAACTCGATCACTTATTTGCAATCGATACAAATGCTATAACTTCCTCCATTCTTAAGTTCCAAATCTTTTATAGAATAAGCATTATTAAATCCGAACTTTTCAGCTACTGCTATGGTATTGATTACTTCCCCTTCACTATCAGACCAACTCAACACGGCATTACCGTGTTCATCGGTATAGAAGCTCTTAGAAGCTGTGTTTAAAAATCCTTTGAAGAAAACAGTAATTTTACACTCGAATAACTCATCTCCATCTTTAAAGTACAAATGAACATTACATGAATAATTGTCTTGATCTGATGTTGATTGGGTTTGATTAGAATTTGAAGTGGAGGAAGAAGAGCTATAGCTGGAGCTTGAGGAAGACGAAGAATAGCTGGAACTTTTGGAACGCGCCTCTACAATTGCTTTGTTGTAAATATCTATACTATTATCGATATTCGTGTGCAATTCGGATCTTTTGTGAATAAGGGTACTATAGATTCTGTCATAGAAAGGTTGAAACAAAGTGTCAATATTGTTATTGACCACTCTTATTGCTGAATTGATTTTAGCAGTGTCTTCGGACGCCCACTTCGACATAAAAGCGTATGGTGGTCTGCCAAATGCGAGTTCGCCAAACAAATCCTTTTTAATATATCTTTCTCGTACATACATATTCAGTCCTGTGCATACTGTGTAAAAGCCCTCCGTGACTTTGGCTAACCTTACTTTTTGATCGGGGTCAAAAAACGATTTTTTATTGTAATTTTGGATGAATTCTGTTATACATTTACTGTCGCCTTTATGTGTCTTATCATCATTGTTGGCAGCCGATAGAGCAGCTTTATACAATGCTTCCACTTTTGCCGCATGCTCACGGTAAATGCTTAGTTTCTTTGGCCCAGTAATTTTTTCAAGGTCAGGGTAGCGTTTTGAAACTTTACTTATTGCATAGAAATCATTGGCGGTATTTGTTTCTTTTTGGGCAAGTTCCTCATATCGTTTCTGCACCATATCCTTCCTGGTTGTAAAAAATGTTCGGAAATCCACAATCTCTTCGTACGTATTGGCATTGTCAGCGCACTGGCCAATCAAGTATTCGAACATTTCGGGTGACACTTTGGATGTCAAACCTTTCACCAGAGGAGTCGTAATTTTCACGTTATAGTTTTTCACAATTTTCTGCAAAAGCGAGACATCATTGTCAGCAATGGCTGCATGAACGGCATCGTTTCCGTTAGCATCAGCAGTTTTGTCGATATTCACTCCGTTATCAAGAAGATAGTCCCGGAGAAACATATTGTCTGTTTGATCGGCAAGCAACAAAAGGGAAGCACCATTTTCATCGTAAGAGTTCAAGTAGGCGCCATTGTCTATTAGAAAACGTATCAGTTCTGTTGAAAGGTAGTCCTTTGAATACTTGTTGCCAAGATATTTGAAGTTTTCCGACAACAGATAAGAAAACGGGGGAGGTAGTGAACGGTATCGCCGGTTGAGATCGAAGCCTTTTTGCGCAACCAGCAGTTTTAGCACTTCCATTCCAATATCACACTTGTCGGACGGGGTGGTGGCAAAGAAATCCATCAATCGGTATATCGGTGTTTTCCCATTATATACCGTATAAACGTCGCATCCGGCGGCGAGACACACGCGACAAAGATCCAAAGAGACAGCTCCAGACAAGGTTTTGTCCACGACATCATAAAAAAGAGGAATGGTAAGGGTAGCGCCCCTGTCATTCTGTCCAAAGGCGCTACCATCTTCTATGTAATTGGGTTTGGATTTCAACAGTTTTTCCAGACCCTTGGCATCATTATTGTCCACCACTGCCTGCAGTTTCTTGTTGAACACCACGGGCTGTGACTTCTTAAGATCGTCAAAACCCTGTGCATGGCACATTAAACCCGTGAGAACCAAGAAAGCGAAGGCAATAAAATGTTTTCTCTCCATATTCAATTATTGGTAATATGAGAAATAGTCCTGCTTGTTCTTAATCAGTTGCTTGCGAAGTTTGGAATCCGTCGGCAATAATTTGCCATCCACCAGTTCCCAAGTCTGTTCACCGTCTTCCGCTATGCCTTCAATCTCCCCACCGAAAAAGGTATTGAAGGCGATGAAGAAATAGTCAAATTCCAACTTGATATCTTGTTTCCAAAATTTCGGGTAAACGCATACCAATTTTTCCTGAGCTATTTCTTTTTCTAACAATTCCACCATACTGGCATTTACACCTTGTGCATCATCTTTAGACACCATGTCGCGCCAAAGAGCGAGAATCTCCTCTGGTGTTCCGTAGAAAAAACTACCTACTTTTACCAATTTATCGACAAGAAGTATTTGTTCATCAATATTATCCAAAAAATCCTCCAAAGCCTTATCAACTTCGCCAATTCGATCTGCCTTTGAATTTAACACAAGCAAGAGTTTTGTCTGGAACTTACCCATTCCATCTTGTAAGGTGGGAGTTATCCTGTGACCTTTGAATAAAGCAAGTTCATCCTCATTTAAAACATCGCCGGGCTGCGTCTTGTTTCCTCTTGAATGATAACACAATTCATAATAAGTCTCTTCGCCCAAATTCTGAACGGTAATCCGAATTTTACCTTCATCGTAGAATTGGAATCTGAGGTCAGCTGTCAAATACATGGGAGGAAGCGGTGCAACTGCACCCATTGTGGGTGCCGTGCCATGCCATCCGAAACGAAAGCTGACAGGTACGGTGAACTCACTTTGTGTATCATCATATTCCTTGAGAGATGCCAAGACAGCATTTTCGTCGGTGATTATTTTGTATTGGGACAAGTATTCTACGCATTGGCGAATAGACTCCTGTCGGGTAGTGTTTTTTGTGGAAAAGATAGCGGCATAGTTTTTCCCATTTTCTCCACCTTGGTAAACATGTGCGTTATCTTTTCCCATGAAAAAAAATTGCGCTTGCAATGATAAGGCTGAGATAATGAGTAGGGTAAACGTAAGTGTAAATTTTCTCATTTGCAAAATTCGCCGCGTTATATCCCATCCGGCGCCTTCGGGTTTTGTGATAAACTTCATAAAATGTGCCGGAAGAGTTCAGGACGTTACGCACACAAAAAAAGCGTGGCACTTTTTCGCTTTCATTGGAACCTTTGAGGTCTTCGACTACCTGATACTTCCCAATTACAACGAGTAAAGCCCACGCCATACGGCGGGAGCGTCGTCGCTTCACTCTTGGAAGTATCATTTGAAAGTGTCGAAGTTTCAAAGGTTCCAGTGTATAAGCCACTTCGCTTTTTCCTATTCTATGGTGTGCATAACGGAATTATGCGGTTCTGCTCATAGGCGATTTGTTTCGTTACTACTTAATTTTCTTTTTGTCAAATATTTCGGGTGCAAACATACAACTTTTCCTATTGCCGTCTGCTTCTCTCCAGAAACTCCGCCGGAGTCATCACGGGGATGTCCAAGTCGGAAAATCCTTTCTTGTCGCGGGTCAATATCACGTCGGGATGATACGATAAAGCGGAATGATACTGCACCGTATCTTCAAAATCGAATGAATCTTTCCGAATTGCATCCAAAATGTTGCTTCGACTAATGGAAGACACACTAAATGATTCACAAAGCCATTCTATGACAGCATTGATTTCTGACTTGCGGAAAATCTTCCTCATAACGTATGCACTGTTTATGATGGTTAACGCAGATATGACACATTCTATATCACCGCGTTCGTGCATGACAAACACTTCCGATGCATCTTTATAAAACGGTTCTCTTCTGCATACGAAATCAAGAACCACATTTGTATCTATAAAAACTCTCATTTTGCTCGTTCCTCCCACATCTGTTCAAGTTCCTTGTCTATATCAAAGCCTTCGGGTACAGGCCCAAGAACCATAGCCATCAATTCAGGCGACGGTTGGAGGTCTTCACTAATGTGTGGGAAAACCAGTTCTTTTTTCCCGTTTCTTTCTTTCTTCTCCGTGTTTTCAATCAGTTTGTCCGCAAGCCAATGTCTGTCTTCGTATGACAAAGACAAACCGCGCAAATAGTTCCACAAATTGCTCATCGCTGCGGATGCTTGGTATGTTGATGTATTGCCCATAATATTGTTCTTTTTTCAACCCGCAAAGATACATAAATTCCGAATACACGCCGACAAATGAATTTGTCTTGTAGAGACGTTGCGCGCAACGCCTCTACTCTTTCCATATCCGACATCATTCCCCAAACTCCAACGACAACTGCGCTTCCGCGGCGGCGAGCTTCTGTTCCGTCTTGGAGACGAGCAGCGGGCGCAGCCTTTCGGGAGTCAGCTCGTTGATGCCGAGGAGCGGCTGCAGGTTGGAGGCGCCGAGCTCGTGACAGGTGATGAAGTACTTCGCCTTTTTCATCACCACGCCCATCTTTTTGAGATCGAAGGTGGTTAACCGGTTGAAACGGCGGGAGTTGACGATGAGCCACGCCGACTTGGCACCGAGGCCGGGCACACGCAGCAGCATCTCGTAGTCTGCCGTGTTGATATCCACCGGGAAGGCTTCGGGGTGCCGTAACGCCCACGCCAACTTCGGATCCACCTCCAAGTCGAGATTGGGATGGGCGTCATCGACGATTTCCTCCACCTTGAAATGGTAAAAGCGCAACAGCCAGTCGGCCTGGTAGAGACGGTTTTCGCGCACCAGCGGAGGCTGCTTAAGTACCGGCAGGCGCGAGTCGAACGTGTTGACGCTCACGTAGCCCGAGTAATAGACACGGCGCATCGAGGGCTGGCCGTAAAGCATCGACGACATGTTAAGAATGTCGCGGTCGGAGTCCTTGGTCGCGCCCACGATCATCTGGGTGGATTGTCCGGCGGGCACGAAACGGGGCGCGTGACGGTAGTGTTTGCGGTCTTCCTTGTTTTCGAGCACACCCTGCTGGATGAGATTCATCGGCTGGAAAACGCTTCGGTGGTCCTTCTCCGGAGCAAGCATCTTCAGCGACTCCTCTTTGGGGATCTCGATGTTCACGCTCATACGGTCGGCGTAACGACCGGCCTCGTTGAGCAGCTCTTGCGACGCACCGGGAATGGCCTTCAGGTGGATGTAGCCGTTGAAGCGGTGGATAAGCCGCAGGTCGCGAACAATGGCGGTGAGCCGCTCCATCGTGTAGTCAGGGTTACGCACTACCCCACTCGACAGGAACAGTCCCTCGATATAGTTGCGGCGGTAGAACTCCATCGTGATGGTCTCAATCTCTGATACGGAGAGCGTAGCCCGGCGGATGTCGTTGGAGCGGCGGTTCACGCAGTAGGCGCAGTCGAACATGCAGTGGTTGGTCAGCATCACCTTGAGAAGAGATATGCAACGACCGTCGTCGGCGAAAGAATGGCAGATGCCGACACCGCCCACGGTGTTGCCCACCATCCCCTTCTTGCCGCCGCGCACAGTGCCGCTCGACGAGCACGAAACATCGTACTTCGCCGACTCCGCCAGAATGCGCAACTTCTCCAATGTCCTTTCCGTCAACATACGCTGGATGGAATTTTATATTTTACTGTTTTTCAATAATTTGACTATTGGCTTTGGGCTGTTAGCCTTTGTCTGCTAAACCTTGGCAAAGGTATAATATTTTAGGTTGCAAAAAAAATCGTATCTTTGCAAATTTCTGAAAATAGCGATATTAGATATGCAAGAATCTAAATTACAATCAATTGAACAGGCCATTGAGGATTTGAAAGCCGGAAAATTCGTCATTCTGGTGGATGACGAGGAACGTGAGAATGAGGGCGATTTCATCATCGCCGCCCAACATATAGATGCCGACAAGGTGAACTTCATGCTTTCACGCGGCCGTGGCGTGCTCTGCGTGCCCATGACCGCCGAACGCTGCCGCGAACTGGACCTCGAAATGCAGGTCTCCAACAACACCTCCATACACGAGACCCCTTTCACCGTCACCGTTGACCTTTTGGGTCACGGCTGCACAACGGGTGTCTCCATGCACGACCGCGCCGCCTCCATCAACGCATTGGCGGATAAGACGATGAAGGCCACCAACTTCGGTCGCCCCGGACACGTGAACCCCTTGCGCGCCCGTGACGGCGGCGTGCTCGTCCGCGCCGGCCACACCGAAGGCACGGTCGATCTGCTGAAGCTGGCAGGCATGGAGCCCGTGGGTGCCCTCATCGAAATCATCAACCCCGACGGCACGATGGCACGTCTGCCCGAATTGCTGAAAGTGGCTGAACAATACGGAATTACGATCACCAGCATCGAAAAGCTGATTGCCTACCGTTTGGAAAAGGAAACCCTTATCCGCCGCGAGCAAGAGGTCAACTTGCCGACGCAATGGGGTGATTTCCGTCTTATTGCCTACACGCAGCTCAACAACGGTGCCACCCACCTCGCCCTCAAGAAAGGCGACTGGGAGGACGGCGAGCCGGTGATGGTGCGCGTACACTCGTCCTGCGCCACCGGCGACATCTTCGGGTCCTGCAAGTGCGACTGCGGCGAGCAGCTGCACCGCGCCATGGAGATGGTCGATAAGGAGGGCAAAGGCCTGGTGCTCTACATGAGTCAGGAAGGCCGTGGCATCGGACTCATCAACAAGCTGAGGGCCTACCACCTGCAGGAACTCGGCCGCGACACCGTGGAGGCCAACCTCGAACTCGGCTTCAAAGCCGACGAGCGCGACTACGGCGTGGGGGCGCAGATCCTACGTGACCTCAAAGCCACCAACGTCCGCCTCATCACCAACAACCCCGCCAAACGCGTCGGTCTCTCCGCCCACGGCATCACCATTTCCGAAACCCTCCCCATCATCGTCAAACCCAACAAAATCAACGAGAATTATCTGAAGACCAAACAGGCGAAAATGGGACACACGTTGGGCTTCAATAACCTATAACCCATAACCCATAACCATTATAGATGAAACACATAAGGAACTTCTGCATCATCGCCCACATCGACCACGGGAAGAGCACATTGGCTGACCGTTTGTTGCAATTCACCAAAACCGTGAACGACCGCGACTTCCAAAACCAAGTGCTTGACGACATGGACTTGGAACGCGAGCGCGGCATCACCATCAAGAGCCACGCCATCCAGATGGATTACATGTACAAGGGCGAGAAATACATTCTCAACCTGATCGACACTCCAGGCCACGTGGATTTCTCCTACGAGGTTTCCCGTTCCATCGCCGCGTGCGAGGGCGCGTTACTGCTCGTGGATGCCACGCAAGGCGTTCAGGCCCAGACCATTTCCAACCTCTATCAGGCCATCGACAACGATTTAGAGATCATCCCCGTCATTAACAAGATGGACATGCCCGCCGCCATGCCCGAAGAGGTCAAGGACCAGATTGTGGATTTGATCGGCTGTGATGTCGAGGACATCATCGAGGCGAGCGGTAAGACGGGACAAGGCGTGGAGCAGATTTTGGAGGCCATCATCGAGCGCATCCCCGCTCCCAAGGGTGATCCAGAAGCACCGCTGCAGGCGTTGATCTTCGACTCCATCTTCAACTCCTTCCGAGGCATCATCGCCTATTTCCGCATCTTCAACGGCACTATCCGTACGCACGAGTTGGTGAAGTTCTTCTCCACCAATCACGAATATGATGCCGATGAAATCGGCATTCTCAAGATGGACCGTGTGCCCAAGGATGTGCTGTCTGCCGGCGACGTGGGTTACCTAATCACCGGCATCAAGACCTCCACGGAGGTGAAGGTCGGCGATACCATCACGCACGTCGAAAACCCTTGCGGAACCGCCATCGAGGGCTTCCAGGAGGTGAAACCGATGCTGTTTGCCGGCATCTACCCCACCGAGGCCGATCAATACGAGGAGTTGCGTGCCTCCCTCGAAAAGCTGCAGCTCAACGATGCTTCCCTGACCTTCGTTCCCGAGTCATCATTGGCCTTGGGCTTCGGCTTCCGTTGCGGCTTCCTCGGACTGCTGCACATGGAGATCATCCAAGAGCGTCTGGACCGCGAGTTCGACCAAGATGTGATTGCCACGGTGCCGAACGTATCATACAAAGTGCTGACTACCAAGAAACAATGGTTGGACGTTTATAATCCGTCGGGAATGCCCGCGCCCAACGAAATCGACCATGTGGAAGAACCTTACATCCGTGCCCAGATCATCACCAAGGACGATTACATCGGGCCGGTCATCAAGCTCTGCATCGACAAGCGCGGCACGTTAATCAACCAGATGTATGTGGCTGCCAACCGTGTGGAGTTGACTTTCGATCTGCCGCTGGGCGAAATCGTTTTCGACTTCTACGACAAGCTGAAGAGCATTTCCAAGGGTTACGCCTCCTTCGACTACCACATCACCGACTACAAGCCCGCGCATCTCGTCAAGTTGGACATTCTGCTCAACGGCGATTCCGTGGATGCCCTTTCCGCGTTGATCCATGTCGATAACGCCTATCCGTTCGGGCGTCGTATCTGCGAGAAGCTCAAGGAGTTGATTCCGCGTCAGCAGTTCGACATCGCCATCCAGGCGGCCATCGGCACCAAAATCATCGCCCGTGAAACCGTCAAGCAGGTGCGCAAGGACGTGACGGCCAAGTGCTACGGCGGCGATATTACCCGTAAGCGCAAGCTGTTGGAGAAACAGAAGAAGGGCAAGAAGCGTATGCGCCAAATCGGCAACGTGGAGGTGCCGCAGTCGGCCTTCCTCGCCGTGCTGAAATTAGACTAATCGTTGCGGTTGTGCCAAATGTTGTAGGGGCGAATGATTATTCGCCCCTACGTTTAATCGCTAATTTTTCACGCACCTCACGGCACAAAAATGGAGATCCGCCAACGAACTGATTGAAGGGTCAGAATGGATATTCATCTCGAAAATATAGGGTTGCGGATAGATGGAGTCGGGCCAGCCATAATTCCACGCAGGATACGGATCCGGACTAATGTTGGCAGTATCAATGACCGGCGCCGGTTTCGGATAATCGCTGTTGAAGTCGGCACACCAATAGATGGCACTCTCGTGTTCTTTCCAATGTTCCCATAGGCCACCGGCATGTAGTGGATAGTCATGGACAAAGCCCGTAGGAAGAGCGGAGAAACCTGTTTGGTTGAAATGTTCGGGCTCGTTGCCCAAATTCACGCCTTCGACACGCCAGCTTTTGTCGGCCAATGCCTTGCTGACTGAACCGGAAGTGTCCCAAAGGGAGGGATGGTTGGCTAGATAGCTGACGAGTGTCTGCCACTCTTTTGAGGTGGGCAGGTGCCAACCGTCGGGGCATATCCCCTGCGGGGTCGTTCCCGTCTCTAAAGTGCCGTTTTGCGCGGCAGCGGCGTTGTAATACACTTTGCCGGAAAAGGTTAAATACGCGGGCTTTTGAAGAAGAATGTCGTATGTACTCAGATCCGAACCGTCAGGGAGGTGCGTGACCTTAAGGTCCTGGCTCATCCAGACCTGATCTCCGATTTTCACGGTGCTATATTGGTTGCCGTCCACATCCGTAAGGGGACCGTCAGTTTTGCGCTCGCACGCGGCGAACAGGGCGAAAGCCGCCAATACCACAATACACAGCATGCCGCAGAAACGACCGCTAATTCTCTCTAAATGTGTTATCTTCTTTTTCATTGTTTTGAATTTTTGGGTCATGAATTTCTGTTGGCAAAAATACATTTTTTTCGGTTTGCAATTTGCTGTTTTCAGTTTTTGCGGGATGTTGTAGGGGCGAATAATTATTCGCTCCTACAACATCCCGCAATCCGTTATTCCCTCACAATTTTCTGGTGATATTCCTTCCGTCCGTGTCCGTCTCCCGCAACACATACACGCCCGCGGGAAGATTGGAGACATGGACGCGAATCGGGTTCCATTTTCATGACTGATTATTTTTTTTCAAAAACATATTCTGTAATAGCATCCCCAAAAGTGGAGCCAAAATAAGATAAACTCATCGAGTACTCCGGCAGCAAGAAGACCGGCGGGTACCGGGTGAAAGAAGTCGCGACGAAAACGCCAACTTCAAACAAGAAAGTCAAGAAACGGGAGAGCACCCAACCACTATAGCGTGTCTCCCGTCTCGTTCTCTCCCTCCTGCACCTTCTTCTCCAACTCCATCTTACCGAAACGTAGCGTGATACCCGCCGACACATATCGGCTGTTCATCATCTTGTTGGTGCTGTTGTTCAAGAAATAAGGGTTGGTGTTGACCGAACCGGAACCGAACCGGGCTCCCCAGTTGAAGATGTCTTGCACATTGACGAAAATGGACAATTTACGTTTGAAGAGGTCGCTGCGGAGACCGAAGTTCAGCCAGTAGCGTGCTTTCCGTTCGCTCATCAAGCTGAGGGTTGGGGAACTGTAGTTGCCCGCCACGGTGAACTGCAGCCAGTCGAAGGCCTTCGCCCAGAAGTTGAGACGCACGCTCCACGACCACTTGTCACGCTGGTCGAGTTGATGCACGCCATCGCGGTCGTATTCCATCTTGTAACCATAGTCATAGACGTTGGCATAGAGCCGCAAATTGACGAAACCCGTCGGGCGGTAGGTCGCGTTCAACGAAGCACCATAACGCCACGAAGTCCCCATATTGTAGGGCATCGAGTAACTGACCATGCGATCCAGATACTGGTCGTACTCGGAATCGGTCAGCGAACTGATTTCGTTGGTGCTCAACCGGCCGTACATCTCCACACCCACATTGCCGAACTTGTTGAAATACTTCTGCCATCCGGCCTCCAGACTGTGTGTGAAGCTGCTCTTCAACCCATTGGGATTTCCGGTGGAATAGCTGTTATCACCATAACGGCGGTAGCGGCTCAAGTCCTCCTCATCCGGATGGGACATGCGCATGGAGTAGTTAAGCTTGATATTGTGCATACTTTTTGTACGATAAGTGAGATGGATGGACGGGCGGGCGGAGAAGAACAGCGGGGCCGCCTTGTCAGCGAACGGCATATCGCTGATATAGTCGTAGGCATCACGCAACAGCCCGACCCCCAAACCTGTGCTGAGGGTGAAACCGCCCCAGCGGTGCGTCCAGTTCACGTCAGCGTTCACGTTGGTCGAGCCCCCGTTGAAATGGTACGTGCGCAGGGTGTCTATCAGCGTGCCTTCCAGGTCGTTGTAACGCTTGTAATCGTTGCTCATCTGGAAATGGCTGGTTCGCAGACCGTAACTCATCTCCCCGTTTTCGCTATAGGGCCGGTTGTAACGAGCGTCCAAATCGGCGCCGTAGCGATAACTGCGGGTAAGCAAGTAACGGTGCTCATCCAAATCGTAATAGGTGTCGTAGAACCGATTGTACCACTGGTCGCTGGCGTTGTGCGAGAACCGCCCGTTGAGGCCGATGCGCAGGTTATGCCCGTTCTTGTCGAACTTTTTGGTGTAATCAACCCCGGCATGAGACATCACCGACCACCCCTGAGTCTTGCTCAAAGAGGTATCAATATATTCCAATGAGAAAGGCGGCATTGAATCCAAGTAGAAATAGGACTGATCACGCGATGCTGCATAACGGCTGTTTGTGTTGTTGTAAAATCCGCCCGCATCGAAAGCGATCTCGCTGGTGGAGTCAATTTCGTAGTTGATGCCGAGGAAGAAGTTGGCGCTGCCATTGCGGTTGGTGTCCCGCTGGGCGACTATGCTCGACCAAGTGGTGTCGTACTCTCCGGCGATGGCTGCGTCACGGCGCTGGTAGGAGCTGGACTCCGTGGCGTTGCGACGTGCACTGTACCGTCCTGAAAGGAACAGGTTGACGCTCAGCTTTTCCTTCGTCCACATATAACTGATCCACGGGGAGACGAACGGCTGGGAAGAGCCATTGATACCGAAGCTGACGAACTGGTTGCTCTTGACGTGCGCCGAAGTGACGATATTGATGACCGCCTCGGCATCGGTGGCGTATTTCGCCGACGGGTTGGTGATGGCCTCGATACGGTCCAAAGCATTGGCAGGCAACGTCTGCAAATACGTTTTCAGATTCTCCTCCGTGAGTTTGGAGGGTTTGTCGTTGATCCAGATCTCCACGCTCGACACGCCGCGCAAGGTGATGTTGCCCTCCACATCGACCTCCACACCGGGTGCATTCTGCAAAGCGTCCTCGGTAGTGCCGGTCTGGATGGAGGCATCCTCGCTGACGTTATAGACGAGCTTCTCGCCGTCCATGGCGTAAATCGGCTTCTCCCCCTGGATGGTCACCTCGCCCAACGTGGTGGAGATCGGCATCAGCCGGATGACATCCAGATTGGTGTTGTTTTTCACTGTGAAGGGAATGTGTCTCGGGGTGTAATTGAACGTCCAGATACGCAGAATGCATTCGCCTTGCGGAATTCCTTCAATTTCGAAATAGCCGTTGGCATTGGCTGAAGTTCCTTTGATGAGCGTAGAGTCTTCGGCATCGAGCACGGCCACGTTGGCGTATGCTAACGGTGTTCCCGCGATGGAGTCGCGCAGGAGCCCCACCACTTTGAAAGTTGACCCTTCGCGTACCTTCTTCTTCGGTTTCACGGTGGGACTCTGTTGCTGTTGTTGCTGGTTCCAGCCACCACGGTCGCCGCCCATCGGGGGACGGCCGGGATAACCTCCGGGAGGTCTTCCGCCGGGGTATCCGCCGCCGGGGGGTTGCGCCATTACACAAAAAGCCGACAACAGCATCACCATTGTCAGCAAAAACATCCTGGAAACCGTTATTTTTCTTGAAAACATCGTAAAAGTCATATTATTTATGGAAAAATCGACAAAAATTGACAGAAGAACCTTGATCGGGTTTAAAAATCAAGCCGCGAAAATACGATTTTTTTTCAATGCTTTAATTTATCATGTATTAGATTTTTATGTATCTTTGCCGTTTGAAAAAACAACGAGCTTATGGCAACAACAACCATCTTGTATGCGGCTATTACAGTGGGACTTACAGGTCTTATCGCCGCTGTGATTTTGTATTTTGTGTCGAAATTCTTCCATGTGGAGGAGGACCCTCGCATTGATTTGGTGCAGGCGTGCCTGCCAAATGCCAACTGCGGCGGCTGCGGTTTCGCGGGCTGCCGTGCCATGGCCGAGGCCATCGTCAAGAACAACGACCTCAACGTGGCCTACTGTCCCGGCAGTGACACGGATAAGATTGCAGAGATTATGCACCTGAATGCGGTGCTTCACGAGCCTCAGGTTTCGGTGGTGCGCTGCAACGGCACCTGCGAACATGCGCCCATGAAATCGTTCTACGACTCCGCGCTCACCTGCGCCTTCGCCAACACGCTCTTCGCCGGCGAGAAAGCCTGTCCGTTCGGATGCCTCGGCTGCGGCGACTGTGTGGCAGCATGCCAGTTCGACGCCATACACCTCAACCCTGAAACTCATCTTCCAGAGGTAAAAGAGGAACTCTGCGTCGGATGTAAGGCTTGTGCCAACGCCTGTCCGCGCGGCGTGCTCGAAATCCGCGACAAGGGCAAGAACCACCGCCGTGTATATGTGGCCTGCAACAACAAGGAGAAAGGCGCTGTAGCCAAGAAGAACTGCTCTTCCGCCTGTATCGGCTGTGGCAAGTGCGCCAAAGTATGCCCGTTCGAGGCCATCACCGTGGAGAACAACCTCGCCTACATCGATTACCACAAGTGCAAGGCCTGCCGCAAGTGCGTCGATGAGTGCCCGTCCGGTGCCATCCTCACCGTCGGCTTCCCGCCCAAGAAAGAAGCCCCGAAACCCGAAACAGTGGCAGAACCCGTCGCCGAACCTGCACAAGCATAACTCTCACCTTTAAAAATTACCGACATGAGTGAAAATACAGTCGCATCCATAGAGCAAAGAATCGAAGACAACATCAAAGAAAGCGCCAAGCAGATCAAGAAGCTGAGCCGCAAGACCTTCCACATGGGCGGTGTACACCCCGACGCCAATAAGTTCGCCCACTCCGCACCCGTGGAGACTTTCCCGCTGCCCGATGAGGCGGTCGTCTATATGACGCAGCACCTCGGAGCCCCCGCCACCCCCGTCGTGCAAAAAGGCGACAAGGTGAAGGTCGGTCAGCTCATCGGCAAGGCCGAGTCTTTCGTCTGCGCCAACATCCACGCGCCCATCTCAGGCACCGTCGTCAAAATCGACCAAGTGGCCGACATCACGGGCTACAAGAAACCCGCTGTGGTCATCAAGCGCGAAGGCGACGAATGGGATGAGAGCATCGACACCTCTTTGGATATCATCCACGACATCAAGCTGAAAACCAAGGAAGAGATCATAGAACGGATGAAAGACCGCGGTATCGTCGGTTTGGGTGGTGCCTGCTTCCCGACACATATTAAATATATGTTGAAGCCGGAGCAGAAATGCGAATATCTGATCGTCAACGCCGCCGAATGCGAACCATACATCTCCACCGACAACCGTGTGATTCTGGAGCGTTGCGAACAGTGCATGATCGGCATCGAGATTGCGCTTATCGCTTCGGGCGCACCCAAAGCCATCATCGGCATCGAGGAGAACAAACCGCGCGCCATCGCCAAACTGATGGAAACCGCCAAGCGTTATCCGAACATTGAGGTGCAGCCGCTGAATATCAAATACCCGCAAGGGGCTGAGAAACAGCTCATCAAGGCCATCACCGGCAGAAGCGTTCCCAATGGCGCCCTGCCGATTTCCGTGGGCTGCATCGTCAACAACATCACCACGATGTACACGATTTATCTGGCCGTACAGAAAAACAAACCGATTGTGCAGACTTACACGACAGTTTCCGGCCGTTCCCTGCGCCCCGACCAATGCAAGAACTATCGTCTGCGCATCGGCACCCCGATTCTGAGTGTGCTGCAGTCCGTGGGCATTCCTGAAGACACCGGCAAGATCATCTCCGGCGGCCCGATGATGGGCAAGGCCATCGCCAACCTGGGAGCTTACACTGCCAAGGGCATGTCGAGCCTGCTCTTCATGAACGATGCAGAGAGCGTTCGCGGTGAAGTACACCCGTGTCTGCGCTGCGGCAAGTGCGTGAGCGTCTGTCCCATGGGACTGGAACCCTACATGTTGCAGACTTTCACCGAGCTGAAACGCTGGGATGACACCGAGAAATACGGCATCATGAACTGCATCGAATGCGGTTCCTGCTCGTTCATCTGCCCCTCCAACCGTCCGATTCTGGATATGATCCGCGTCGGCAAGGCCAAGACCGGCGGCATCATCCGCGCAAGAAGCAGCAAATAGGAGCGTGCAAACGACCCTACAACTTTTTTGTCGTCACCACTTTTGGATGACACTGCCATCCATACCCATGATATTCCCTTCCTCTTTATCAAAGAGATACCGTTCAATAGTAGCAAACTTGGGTGCGAAATTCACTAAGATGCCGCAAGGTTTCTTCTGTAATCGCATGTAATTGAACAATTGCGCCCGATGAACTGGTATCAACTCCGACACCGCTTTGCACTCGACTATAATTTCATTCTTGCATAAAAAATCTATACGGAAACTCGTTGACATCGGTCGCCCGTGATATTTGGGATAAAAGGACAGTTCCCGCAGAAAAGGGATTCCTTCCTCAGTCAATTCCATTTCGAATCCTTCCTGATAACAGGATTCATTCAATCCCGGGCCCAATTCGCCGTGAACTTCATGTATCGCGCCCACTACATCATACATGTGGGACCTCATCTTGCTAATACTGATCATACTTTTTTGTTTTGATGATTAAAAAATTATTATGCAAATATACTACATCAAAAAGCGCTTGTCAAGGGTTTTGTGAAAATAATTTCATCCTTGGAAACCAACAAGATATAAATTCCCCTTAACTATTCAATGAAGATTAGTTAATTTTCTAAGGCAAGATTTCGCAGAATTTTCACATCCGAGGCGCAAAACAGAGCGGGCCTCCCTATTTGTGTTGTCATGATTGTCCCTGTTGTCTTCCTTTCTTAAAGACAACTTGGACAACTTGGACAACATAATAAAGTCTGACCTTAACGTCGTTTCACCAAACGGATGGTATCCAGATTTTTTGATGGAATAGTGTCTATTATTTCTAACGAATGAAGACCACCGACCGTGATGAGAATGGTATCCGAAGCCGAATCTTTCAAAGGAATCTCGACCATTGGTCTCCCCTTTTTCCCATAGCGGATGGGACCCTCAATATAGTATGCATCGTTACTACCCCAGACCAACTTGTGATAAAAACTGCGTGACATATCACCACACGAACAATTTATCACAATGAAGCCAAAAAAGCCCATAACTTCAACATTTTGGGTCGCAAAAACACAAAAAAGTTGTCATGGTTGTCCCAGTTGTCTTCCTTGCTGACGACAACTTGGGACAACATTTTTTAAGAAAAATTATACTTTTGCCGTATCATTCTAAGAACAAATCCTTATGCGAAAAATTATACTCATGACCGTTTGCTTTTGGACCCTATCGCTGACCGCCGGAAACAATGGACCGCATCGTCCCATCAACGGCCTGGCACACCGTATCCTCGGCGACAAAGACACCTGCTTTATCTTTGTGTGTCAACCCGATACAATAGATTATTTTCAAATCGAAGCCGCCGACAACCTCATCCGCATCACCGGCAACAACGACAACTCGCTGGCTACAGGACTGAACTACTACCTCAAGCACATCGCGGGCGTACATGTCTCGTGGCTGCTGTGCGAACCCGTGGAGCTGCCTGTCGAGTTCCCGACTCCCTCCAAAACCATCCGCAAAGAGGCCCTCGTGAAAGACCGTTTCTTCCTGAACTACTGCACCTACGGCTACACGATGCCGTGGTGGAAGTGGCCGCAGTGGGAGCGGTTCATCGACTGGATGGCGCTGAACGGCATCAACATGCCGCTCGCCATCACCGGACAGGAGGCCGTCTGGTACGAAGTGTGGAAGGAGTTCGGGATGACGGACGAGGATATCCGCAGCTACTTCTCGGGACCGGCGCACCTGCCGTGGCACCGCATGGCCAACCTCGATGGTTTCGGCGGCCCGCTGCCGATGTCGTGGTTGGAGGGACAGAAGGCGCTGCAGCAGCAAATCGTCGCCCGCGAGCGCGAGTTCAACATGACACCGGTGCTGCCCGCCTTCGCCGGACACGTACCCAAACGGTTCGCCGAGATGCACCCCGAGGCCGACATCCAGCAGCTGAGCGCGTGGTGCGGCTTCGAGCCCACCCACTTCCTCAACTCCTCCGACCCACTCTTCCC
>JAEEGK010011512.1_pt1 | contig 20204 bp, 14 predicted proteins | sample 8958771 | NCBI WGS metagenome assembly JAEEGK01 (sample SAMN16246547, study PRJNA631951) | gut metagenome | biome: gut microbiome; feature: rumen; material: SC-attached | host: Bos | place: Iran: Karaj | collected 2018-10
ACTAAAAGACTTTGTCGCAGATGAAAGTTTGGTTATTACGGAAGAAACAACAGCAAATGACATAGACGATTGGGATAGCTTGGCAAATATATCCTTGATAGCCTTAATACAGTCTGAGTTCTCTATTAGTTGCTCTATGAAAGAAGTCGTTTCTATTCAGTCGGTTAAAGACATGATAGAAACCATTAACAGTAAAATAAATAAAAACAAAGATTGAAGGGGATGTCGTAAATGCTAATTCATAATGGTTGTGTAACCCTAAGAGCAATAGAAGAAGATGATTTTGACTTGTTATATGAAATGATGTCATCTGAGGAAATTGAAAAGGCAATGGGGCATTGTACTTTACCCATTAGTAAAGCGGAACAGAAAGAATGGATGAATAAATTTCGTAATTCCTCAGATCAAATTAGGTTAATGATAGAATTATCTAATAAAAAAACAATAGGACTCAGCATGTTGTTTGACATAGATATGAAGAATGGAACAGCAGAATTTGGACATAAGATTTCGGCTCCTGCTGAAGATAGGATACGCGGTGATGTCGTAGATGCAGTAAATGGTATGTTAAATTATGCGTTCAACTATCTAAGACTTAATTGTGTCACTGCAAGGGTTATTGAGGGAAACATATTTGCAGAGAAAACCTTGCGTAAGGTTGGTTTTCAACTCGAAGGTACTCTTCGCCAGCGTGTTTTTCAGGAAGGTGGATATCTGGATATGAACTCATTTTCGATAACCAAAGATGAGTTTAACAGCAAAAGAGGCGAAGTGAAGAATGAACTTTAAGATTAGAAACAGAGAAATAGGTCCGGGGAATCCGGCATACATAATCGCTGAAATGTCTGCAAATCACGGTGGAAGTAAGGAATATGCAAAAGAAATAATCTGGGCTGCCAAGGAAGCCGGAGCGGATTGCATAAAGATTCAAACATATACGGCCGATACCATCACAATGAATTGTGATAACGAATATTTCCGAATCAAAAACGGCCCATGGAAAAAGGACAATACACTCTATTCTCTTTACAGCAAGGCAAATACTCCATGGGAGTGGCAGGCGGAATTAAAAGAAGAGGCGGAAAAAGCAAAGATAGACTTTTTTTCGACTCCATTTGATAAGACCGCGGTTGATTTTTTGGAAGAAATTGGTGTTGAATTTTATAAAATAGCATCGCCGGAAATGGTCGACATTCCATTAATCAAGTATGTTGCATCTAAAGGCAAACCAATAATCATGTCTACAGGCATGGCTAATGTAGGTGAAATTGAGTTATCAGTTAATGCAATTCGTGAAACCGGGAACAACGCAATTGCATTATTAAGATGTGCCAGTGCGTATCCTGCTTTAACTTCTCAAATGAATCTTATTACTTTGAAAAACATGGCAGAAGTTTTTCATGTCCCCGTAGGGCTGTCTGATCACTCCGTGGGAAGCGTAGGGGCGATAACGGCCGTGGCCTTTGGAGCGAACATTATAGAAAAACATTTTTGCATAACCAGAGACGTTGAGACTCCGGATTCATTCTTTTCAATGAATAAAGATGAGTTTGCGAAGATGGTCAAAGATGTTCATGAAGCGGAAACTGCAATTGGGGAGGTTGCATATGGTCCGGAAGACCAAGAGAAGATGAACTTGAGCGCGAGAAAGTCAATTTTCTGTTCCGCAGATATTAAGAAGGGCGAAATCTTCACCGAAAAGAATATACGCGTAGTGAGGCCGGGCTATGGATTAGAGCCTAAGTATTTTGATATGATTCTTGGGAAGAAAGCATTGGTGGATATCAACTTCGGTACACCTATATCATTCGGAATGTTTGGACTGGATTAAGTCATAAGGAAAAAGAATGCTGTTAAGTATAATTGTCCCTGTATATAATACTGCGAAAGACGGATTATTAGAGTATTGTCTCAATTCTCTTGTTAATCAAACGGTAAAAGACTTTGAAATTATTACTGTTGACGATGCATCAACGGATAATTCACTGGAGGTGCTGAAAAGATTCGCGGAACAATATCCTGATATTGTAAAAGTTATTTCTTTACCAGAAAACCTTCACCAAGGCGGAGCCAAAAATAAAGGGTTGTCTGTTTGTAGAGGTGAATTCATTGGATTTGTAGACAGTGATGATTGGGTGACTCCGGATTATTTCAAGAATTTGATTAACAGGGCGTTAGAGACCGGTGCAGATATGGTGGCATGTGATATTTGCAGGGTCAAAGAACATTCAATGATACCCGGTATCAGAGAAACGAGTAATCGGCCCGAGCAATTCGGAAAGATGGATCATGATAAGAGAGTAAGTTTAATACTTCATCCCGGAACAGCCGTTACCAAAGTATATAGAAGAGACTTGTTTTTTTGTAGAGATTTTTCTTATCCCGAAAAAAAGTTTTTTGAAGATAATGCCACCGGAATAGAATTGGTAATTAGATCTAATCATTTTGAGTATTGTAAAGAATCCTTATATTTCTATTATCAGCATGATAATTCTACAGTACATACAATAACCGAAGAGAGATGTGAGGATAGGTTGGAAGCTATGCGGATTATGTTGAAGTATGCAAAACAGAATGGATACTTTGATGAGTTTCGCGAGGTTTTGGAATATAAGTTTACCAATCTGTTTTATCAAAACACGCTTTTCTCTTACATGCAGGGCTGTAAGCATATCAGATTGGCTTTTATTCGCAAGATGGGAAAAGAAATGAGAGAAACTTTTCCTTTATTTGAAAAAAATAGATATTATATCGAGAATGTGAATCCGGAAGAAAAAAAGCTGATGCACATGCAACAGCTTTCAACGGTATTCTTTTTCTGTTATTACAAATTATTATACTTTGTCAGAAGAATAAAGAAAAAACTAAAATAATCGAATAGGTTAATAAGGAAGACGCTCGTTCAATTCGCTGAAGTTATAGTTGTTTCTGTCAGCTATGATTTCATAAGTGGCCTCCTTACCAATGTTAAACAGCATATCAAATATTGAAAGGAAAGGAACAAATTCCCTATAGCACTGTTTATAAGCAACATTTTTATAGTCAAGATACTGATGATTCAAGCCGTTTTGGGTAAATGCTGAAATATCAACGTAGTTTTCGCTTCCCTTGTTGGAAAGATATGTATCACAGTTAAGAGCTTTTGTCATTTCTACAAGCAGGTCATTATTAGAACCCTTGAAATCGAAATCTGTATCATAAAAGATTTCAGTTTTAATATTCAGCTCATGTAATACATAATTCATAATATAGATGTCGAGATCGTTAAGAGAAGTCCATTCTTTTGAATAAAGATCTTCAAAAAAGTCTATATAGTCTTTATAATATGGCGCTTTCTTGTAATTTAAAGAAATAGTCCCAAAATGCTTTTGACGCCAGTTTTCTCCGTTGTTGATTTGGGTTTCTGATATTTTTTGATTAAACTTTCCCTTGGTAAGTACAGGAACGGAAAGCACTATCTCACCATTAGCGCCTTTTAATCTGTTTCGGTTTTGCCAACTTTTCTTTTCAAGTTGAACATTGCTGACATATATAAATTTATCAGAGTGCAGTATTTTTCCGATCAATCCGGGATAAGGAAGGTAATTTGGCTGGTGTCCGCTTAATATCATAATTAACCTCTTTTATTTGTTCTATATTGGCATTTTAGCACTCGTTTTTTTTTTGTCAAATGGTAATAAAAGACAGTTATTATAGAGCTTATTTCCTTGACACGTGCTTAAGTTTCGACATAATATATATAGTAGTTTTTATGGAGTTATATAATGAGTCGCAGAAATAACAACAACAAAATAGGATGGATCATCCTTGCAATCATAATATTCGGCGGTACCGGTTTCAAATTGGTCGGCGGACTCATTTTGGGTCTTGGCGGCCTGCTTGTAGGCGGCATAGGGCTTCTTCTTGTTATGGCAGCAGCCATCGGACTCTTGAAAAAGCTGATAAAGGGCGACGATTATGCGGAGGTCAAGCGTAATCAGAGCAATCGTCCCACTGCAAATCCTTACAGTAAGACAGAGAACAGACAGCAGAATATTTACTCAAATAAACAGCCCAATCCTTACGCAACTCAGACCGCAGGCGGTGCCGGCGGCGCGGCAGGACAGCCCGGACAGACAGCGGGCAATCCTTATTCCGGAAGCAATACATCTTCGCAGCCTGCGAAGGAGGCGCCCAAACCTCCCGTTAAAGAGAGAAAATCGACCGGAGATCCCGATCTTGACAAAATGATCGATGAAAAGGACAAGGCCATTGCCGAGATGCACCGTCTCAACGATTCCATTGAAGACGAGAAGCTTTCCGAGCAGATCGATCACCTGGAAGCTGTTACCGACAAGATCGTAGCTTACGTAGTAAAGCATCCCAAGAAAAAGAAACAGGTCAGCAAGTTCTTCAATTATTACCTGCCCACGACCCTTAAGCTTTTAAATGCTTACGACCGCATGGATGATGCGGGAATTTCGGGTACCAATATTGACGGGACCAAGGGCAAGGTTGAAGATATGATGGGTACGGCGCTTCAGGCATTTGATAAGCAGTTGGATGCGCTTTTCGCCGAAGAAGCACTGGACGTTTCCACCGATATTTCCGTAATGGAAAACATGCTTCGTTCCGAGGGCCTTATGGACGACGAACTTATGAATGAAGCCAAAGAGCTCGCAAAGAGTCTTGATGCATAAAAGCCTATTGAAGGGAGAACAATCATGGCAGAAAACGAAAACTACACCCCCACTCTTACACTTGATCCGAGTGGCGTTACAGAAGCGGCAAATGCTTTTTCCACTCTTACCCTTGAGCCCGATTTGAGCGGAAACGCACAGGCAGAGGAAGAGAAAAAGAAAAAAGAAGAAGAAAGAAATGCCAATGCAATAGAACTTAACGACAGCCTTCTTTCCGAAGAAGAAAAGAAGATTGTCAATGAATTCGCATCCAAGATCGATATCAAGGATTCGAATATGGTTATGCAGTACGGTGCTGCAGCTCAGAAGAATATCGCAGATTTCTCCGAAGCAGCTTTAAACAATGTACGCACCAAGGATCTCGGAAGCATCGGTGAAGACCTTGCTTCGCTGGTTGTTGAACTTAAGAACGTCGGCGTTCCCGAGAAGAAGGGTATTGCCGGATTCTTCCAGAAAAAGAAAAACGAACTGGAATCCATTAAGGCTTCCTACACCAAGGCTGAAGGAAACGTCAACAAGATCGTTCAGCAGCTTGAGAATCATCAGATCGTCCTTATGAAGGACATCGCAATGTTCGACCAGATGTACACTCTTAACACCAAGTATTACAAAGAACTCACCATGTACATCATCGCAGGTAAGAAGCGCCTTGCGGATGCGAGAAACATCGAACTTGAGGAGCTCAGAAAGAAAGCCGAAGAGACCGGCGCTCAGGAAGATGCTCAGAAGTATAACGATTACGCAAACCTTTGCAATCGTTTCGAGAAGAAGCTTCACGACCTTGAGCTTACCCGTATGATCTCCATCCAGATGGGTCCTCAGACCAGACTTCTTCAGAACAACGACACCCAGATGCTTGAGAAGATCCAGTCTTCTCTCATCAACACCATTCCTCTTTGGAAGAGCCAGATGGTTTTGGCTCTCGGTATCGAACACGGCAAGCAGGCTACCGAAGCACAGGCTGCCGTTACCCAGATGACCAACGATCTTCTTAAGAAGAACGCAGATACCCTTAAGATGGCTACCATCGCAACAGCCAAGGAAGCAGAGCGTTCCGTTGTTGATATCGAGACTCTTCAGCACACCAATGAACAGCTCATTTCCACTTTGGATGAGGTTATGAAGATCCAGACCGAAGGCGCTCAGAAGAGAAGGGAAGCGGAAGCGGAACTGGGCCGTATCGAAGGCGAGTTAAAGAAGAAACTCTTGGAATTAAAGAGCGGCAACGTATAAACAGACAAATAGTAATAAACCCCACCGATTCATTTCGGTGGGGTTATTTTTTGCTCGTTAAGCGGAAGTTATTCCGCAGCAGGTATAAACTTAAAGCTCTTTAAATCAAAATTGCTTCCCGGAAGGAATAAAAGACTCAATCTGCCGGCTGTGCGAACATCCTTTAAGGGAACGGTGACAGTCACATAATCATCCGAGTATGTAAACTCGGCCATTTGCCTTAGGGTTTCTTTGTCATCGGCAAAAAGCAGGGTAATGCTTGTTTTGGGATTATTTGAGCGCCCGGTGATCTCTACGGCGGATACACCCTTTTCCGAAAAGTCCATACCGTCAAAATCAATGGAAACGTTGTTTCCGATATCTGTAACTGCATCGGAAGCTACTTTGAAACTGTCCCCGGAAATCTTCGAAAAGTTTACGGCGGGTGTTACCGAATAAGCTTTTTCGGGCTTCCTGAACACGAATCCGCCCAGTGAGAACCTGCCCCATGCGTGGAAAAGAAGGGTAATCGTTCGGATGCCCGTCAGTTTCTTTGAAAGCTTAAAAGTGTTTGACTGATATGTGTTGTATATGGATTTGGCGCGATAAGTGTCTTTTAAGAGACATTCACCCTTTTCCGGGGTTCCTTCCCAGAATTCCAGAGGAAGCTCATCGGAGAAGGTGAAGATCGGAATTGTGATCTCATCCGAACCAAGGTCGCCGAAATCCAGCTTTTCATAGGTGGCAAAAGCATTCTCGTTTTCCATCATGAACACTCCGCCGTTAAAACTGAGTTTTGCCTGTTCCATATGGGTTTTGGTAAATTCGCAGCCGGGGACAAATTCGTAGGGGTCTCTGATGGCGAGCCCGAGTCCGGTCACGGAGAATTCAAGTTCCGAAACAACTTCGGGGTGATCTTTATCGTTGCAGGCAAAAGCTGTAAGTCTGAAGTCACCGTCTCCCAGGGCTTCCACGTGGGCAATATTGTTTTCCACAGTAACGGACACAAAATTTGCCTCCACGGCGTCCTTGGTGAGAGCCTTAAACACCACATTCTTATAAGTGGCGTTTTTCGGAAGGATCTCAAAGCTTACATCGCATTCCTTGTGATTTTTGTTTAGTTCTGCAGGGCCGAGGCGGGTAAGAGCTATTTTTCTTACGGGGATTTCGTTGTTTTCGGGAGAAATGCCGTTTCTGGTCAGACACGGAGCAGTGTATCCCGATTTATTCTCCAAAGCGCGTAATGTGACCGACGTATCCTTTAAACCGAGAGACTTAAATGATACATTGATCTCTCCGGCTTCGCCCGTAGAGGCGATAACTGCAAGAAGCTTTCCGGAAAACAGTCTCCTGGAACTTCCTTTGTACTCGTCATAGTCGGTGCTGTCTCCGTTATCAAGGCCGACAAGACGCGCAGGCCCCGTAACGCTCACATTTACGCGGTTTCTGGCATTCGCCGCAAAAGTACCGTTTTCATCAACGGAGGAAATTTCGATAAAGCAAAGGTCCGTTCCGTCGGCGATAAGGGTTTCTTTGTCCGGAGTTGCAACAAGACTTACGGGATCTTTAAAGGAGCGTGCACTGTCCCGGGCAAGGATCACACCGTTTTCGTCTGTGGCGATCACCGTAAGCTCACCTTCATGGTAGGGCAGAACCCAGTGAGCCTTCAGGTCTTTGCCGTTTTTATGGTCGATAAACTGCCTTCCCTGAGATTCTCCGTTAAAGAAAAGCTCGACATAGGGGGCATTTGAGTAGGCGATAACATCGATAAGCTGGCCCTCGTTAAAGTCCCAGTAAGGAAGCAAATGCACCATGGGAGCGGTTTTCACATCGGTCCACTCGGCCTGATAATGGAAAAAGGTATCTTTTTCAAAGCCCGCTGTATCGATCTGCCCAAAGAAAGAGTTCTTCGAATTATAAGGCGTAGGCTCACCGATATAATCAAAGCCGGACCAGAGGTACTGTCCTGCCGCAAAATCCCGGTCTCTGTGCTCGCTGATCACGTAGTCTGCGTCCGGAGCACCCCAGTTGGTGGTGCAGTTTCCGAGGCACGAGCACTGGCCGTCTTCGTAAGTTAAGAGGCGTACCGAAAGGGGGAAGCGGTAGATTCCGCGGCTTTGTACCGTGGAAGAGGTCTCGCTGCCGAAAATACGCCAATCGGGGTATTTTTTGTGATGTGCGTCATAAAGTCTTTCCGCATAGTTGTAGCCTGCAAGCTCCAGTTCTGCGGAACAGGCCTGCGCATTTTCGCTGTCCATGTAATTCGAGCCGATGGTGATATAGGCGTTGTGCCTGGGGTCCCATTCTCTCACGGCATCTCTCAAAAGCCGGGTCCATTTAAGGCCGTTACCCGCGTGGGTATCGTAGATTTCGTTTCCGATTCCCCACATGATAAGAGACGGGTGGTTTCTGTCCCTCTTAACCCAGGCGGCCACATCCCTTTCCCACCATTCCGGGAAAAAATTGCCGTAATCATGGGCCGTTTTGGGAAGCTCCCACATATCAAAACTTTCGGAATAGATCAGCATTCCCATTTCATCCGCCAGGAGCATAAGCTCTTTTGCGGGCATGTTATGGGAGGTCCTGACAGAATTAACTCCCATCTTTTTAAGTTTTTCAAACTGGCGCCTTAAGGCGTTTATGTTCATGGCGGAACCGAGGCAACCCAGATCGTGGTGTTGGCAGACACCGCAGATTTTCACGCTTCTTCCGTTTAAAAAGAAACCTTTATCCTTGTCAAAGTCTATAGTCTTAAAGCCAAGAGGATTTTCGAGGGTATCTACGATCCTGCCGTTTGCCAAGATTTCGCTGGTAACATGATATACGTAGGGGTCATCGATATCCCAGAGGCGCACGTTTGACACGCTGAAGGTCTGCTTGTTGATAAGAGGCTCATCGCTTGCGGGGACAGGCCCCTCGTTCCGGGCGATTTCTTTTCCCTCCGCATCGGTTATGCGGTGTCGCAGGGTACATTCAAAGGGAAACTTTGTAACCGTTTCCGCATCTATGGTCACGATAAATTCGTCCCCGTTTTTGCGTGCGGTGATATAGGTGCCGTCTGTGGGAAGGTAGGCAGCTTCTTTGTCGATGAAATAGACGTTCCGGTAGATTCCGGCCCCCGAATACCAGCGGCTGTTGGGACTTTCGTATTTACATGAAACACAAAGCACGTTATCCCCGTTTTTTAAATGGGGAGTAAGGTCAACTTCGAAGGTGGAATAGCCGTATTTCCACTCAAAAATCTTCTTGTCATTCAAGAAAATTTCCGAATTCATATAAATTCCTTCAAATCGTATAATATATGTGTGGAGTTTTGCGGCTTTAATATGAAAGGCCTTTTTATAGAACCCGATGCTGTCCTTATAAAGGTCTTTTACATGGTAGATCATCCAGTCGTGGGGCACATCCACGGGACAAAGAAGGTCGGACTCATTCATTTCCGAATAGGGAGTATCCAAAGGAAATTCGGCGAAAAGCCAAGAGTCGTTGAAAAGAGTTTTGCTCATATATAGGTCTCCTTGGGGCGTTTTGCGGATCGTCCGTAAAACTGTTATAATATATGTTAATATAAAAAGCCTCGGGATTCCACAGAAAGAAAGAGAAAATCTCCAAACTGTCCGACTTTTTAATAAAAGTTTAAATATTTATGTGAGGATTTACCCTTGTTTTTGAATTAAGTATCATATAGTATTACACGTGTAGTAATCAGCGTGTTTTTTCGATTTGTAGATTGGTGCAGTAGTTATGGCAAGACATGGAAGTGAGTTGAAGAAGAGAAACAGACGTCGGAAGTTGAGTTCGACGCTGTTTATGGTGCCCAGCCTTTTGGGTGTTTTTATATTCTTCATACTTCCTTTTTTTGTGGTCATTTATTACTCCATGGTGGATAACCCCATAAATGCAAGTTTTGTGGGATTTGAAAACTTTGTAAACGTATTTAAGAATGTGGCGTTTAAGACTGCGAGCAAAAATACGCTCCAGTTTTCGATCATAGCGATGCCTCTGGCAGTGATACTTTCCCTGCTTTTGGCCGCAATGCTTGACAGGCAGATTCCCTTAAGGAGTCAGTTCAGAACGGCTTTTCTTACGCCTATGATGGTTCCGGTTGCTTCGGTGGTGCTTATCGTACAGGTAATGTTCGACTTTAACGGCGCCGTGAACAATCTGCTCGGGGGCTTCGGAATGGCCAAGATCGACTGGCTTAAGTCAGAGTACGGACAGGTTGTTATCATTTTCCTGTTCCTCTGGAAGAATCTGGGGTACAACATGATCCTTTTCCTGGCTGCGCTGGAATCCATACCTCACGACATTCTTGAGGTTGCGTACATGGAAAACGCAAACGCATGGCAGATATTCTGGCAGATCAAGATCAGATATCTGTCTCCCACGATCCTGTTTGTTACCATCCTTTCTCTGATCAACTCCTTTAAGGTATTCAGAGAGATTTACCTGTTGACCAGCGACCATCCCTACGGGCCGCTGTATATGCTGCAGCACTTCATGAACAACATGTTTAAGTCCCTGGACTATCAGAAACTTTCGTCGGCGGCCATAATCATGTCTCTTGTCATGGTGCTTATCATAGGGGCGCTGTTCCTTGCCGAGAACCGCTTCGGAAAGGATGTGGAAGAATGAAGAAAACCCATAAGACCATATCCCGGAGAAAGCGGAAACAGCTTATTCAGGTTTGCATAATCACCTTCTTTGCGGTGATCTTTGCGGCAATCTTTTTAACACCAATTATACTTACCATTTCCAATTCTTTTATGGCTCAGAGCGAGATAAACGCCAATTACGGCGCAATCTTCTCAAAGAGTGAAAAGGGCGGAAAGATTTTCATATCCGAACTGGTAAATTTAAAGTTCATTCCGGACATGATCTCCTTTAACCAGTACATAACCGTGCTGTTAAAGAGCCCCGCCTACCTTATCAAGTTTTGGAATTCCGTGATCCTTGTTCTTCCGATCCTGTTTTTCCAGCTGGCGGTAGCGGTTTTTGCTTCCTACGGATTTACGAGAACCAAGGGTAAGATAAAAGAGATCATTTTCTTTTTGTATATAATACTTATGCTGATGCCGTACCAGGTTACTCTGGTTCCCAACTACATGGTTTCAACCTGGCTGCATCTTATTAATACAAACTGGGCGATATGGCTTCCCGGTATTGCATCTCCGTTTGCGGTTTACCTGCTTACGAAGTTTATGCGCCGTGTTCCTTCTTCGTTTATCGAAGCCGCACAGATCGACGGTGCCGGAGAGTGGCAGATATTCTCAAAGATTTGCTTCCCTTTGTGCAAGAGTTGCCTATATTCTGTAGCAATTCTGGTATTCATCGATTACTGGAACATGGTTGAGCAGCCATTGATCCTGCTTTCCAATGAAGAAATGCACCCCCTTTCCGTTTTTCTTTCGCAGATCAACAAGAACGAAACGGGTCTGGCTTTTGCAATAGCAACGATTTATATGGTTCCCGGTCTTCTGGTATTTTTGTACGGAGAGGATTACCTGGTGGAAGGTATTATGTACCAGGGCGGTGTAAAGGGATAATCACGGGATTTTATTCAGTGTTTGATTTTAAAGGAGTTTGACATGGACGAGAAAAAGAAACGCAAAGATTGGATCAAGAACATCGCTATCGTATTTCTTGCGGTATTGCTGATTTTAACCTTCTGCTCGAATACGATAATGAACTACTCACTTCCAAAGGTTGCGGCTCAGTATCCGAATTCGGGTTCAATCACAAAAAGAGTCAGGGGAACCGGTTATGTTGAAGCCGAGGACCCTTATAAAGTAGTCTTCAAGCAGTCCAGGAAGGTTGCCAGCGTTGTTGCCCATGTCGGAGATGAAGTTCAAAAAGGCGATGTGCTTTATCTTCTCGAAGAGGGCGAAAGCGAGACCTTAAAGGAACTCAGAAAGAAATACGAAAGCTACATTCTGACCCACACGGTTTCCGATGCTTTTTCAAAGGGAAACTTCGATGCGGACGATTTCGAGGCCAATCTTGCCAAGCTTGAAGAAGCAAGAAAAAAGGTTTCAAATCTTGAAAAGGCTCTTGAAAATTTAAATACCGCAAAGGACAGGTTCGAACACGGAACCGCGTCGGAATTTGCGGAATATGCCGCACTTGCGGATGCCCAGAACTGGAAAGAAGCCTGGACCACACAGCACGGCTTGAACGAAGGCCATCTTTCGGATGCCAAGACCACATTCGGGTACGACTCTGCAAAGCAGGCATATGATGTGGCGATGAATAATTACAACATGGCGAAGGCGGAATTCGATGCGGCGGTAAAGGCACTGGCTGCATATTCCAATGATGATGCCACCTATGCGACCGCGGTTACAAAGGGTAACGAAGCCCTTGGCGCTTATAAAGACAAGAACAGCGCAAGATCCGCAGAAAGCAAGGCGGACGATGCGAAGACAGCCGCTACAGCGGCAAAAACTGCTGCCGATACCAATCTTACGAATGCAACGAACGAATATAATGCCTTATCGAGTTCAGATCCTCAGGATGTCATCGATGCCAAGCTTGCGGCCATGAACCGCGCAGATGCGGCAAAAACTGCGGCAACCACACTTGAAACAAAAGCAGATGCCCTTAAAACAAAGGCCCATGATCTTATAGACCCCGAAGATGACCTTCGTGTGGCTGAGAGCGGTATAAATTCCTATCAGACAAGCGTAAACACTTCGACTGCGAAGATTAAAGAAATGGAAGCGGCCGTTGCGGCAGCGCAGAAGGCTATCGACGACAAGCTTGCCAATTATACAAAGCAGATCACGGCAACAGAGAAGAACCTCACGGAAGCAAAGGAAGAGCTTACAAACTTCTCTTCCGATGTTCAGGAGCTTGCACCCCTTCTTCAGGAAATTGCCGAAGCCGAAAAAGAAGAAACCATTACCGAGATCACTGCTCCCGTTTCCGGAACAGTGGTATCTCTCAGCAATTCTGCGGGCGAAACCATTGAGACCGGTGCGGAAGTCGCTACGATACAGGTGGCGGGAAAGGGCTTCAGCATGACCCTTACCGTTCCCAACGAGCAGGCTATGCTTGTTAATGTGGGAGACGAGGCGGAGATCACCAACTCCTGGTGGTACGTCAACGCCCACGCAAGAGTATCCGCGATTCGATCCAACCCTTCGAATCCTTCCAAGGAAAAGATCATCAGCTTCCAGGTTGAAGGAGATGTATCCGCCGGTCAGAGCTTATCCGTTACGGTAGGTTCGCGTACCGCAAACTACGATATCATCGTTCCCACCAGTGCCATCAGGGACGGAAACGACGGAAAATACATCCTTATCGTCAAAGCAAAGAGCACTCCTCTCGGAAACAGATACATTGCGGAAAAGGTTCCCGTTAAGGTTCTTGCGGAAGACGATACCAGAACCGCCATCAGCGGTGAAATGGAAGGCTGGGAGTACGTGATCACCACAGCTTCACAGCCCATTGAGGACGGTCAGCAGGTTCGTTTAAAGGAATAATTTCATGAATTATTTAAGATCTGTATTCGGAAAAACACAGATAAAGCTTGCGATTATCGGCGCCGCATCCCTTCTTTTGGCATTTATCGTTACTCTTATAGGGAAGCATGTGGTGAAGGGTCTTTATGCAGAAAATCTTGCAAAAAGATGGAGCAAAGACAACGATTTTTCGCAGATAAGTTGCTTTTTATCCGAAATGTCAGGCTTTTCCGGAGACAATATAAAAGAACTTGAATTTAATATCGCAGAGCAGCTGAAAAAAGACTCCCTTACGGCAAAGAACGAGGATGCGCGACTTTGGATTCATGCTTATTCCGCCAACGGAAGCGCCGTTGTTTCTACGGAGCGTGAGACGGAAGAGTTCAAAGCAGTGGGTGTGGGAGGAGATTTCTTCCTCTTTCATCCCTTAAACCTTGTAGACGGCAATTTTTTCAGTGAGTCCACCCTTAATGACGATCGGATAGTTATAGACAGGGACGTTGCCTGGAGGCTTTTCGGTTCCACCGACGTGGTGGGCAGGATCGTTGAAATAAGCGGGCAACGGCACATCATTGTCGGCGTCATCGAGCGTGAGAAGGGCAGGATAAACGATCTTGCGGGGAACAATGTACCGACCGTTTATATGTCTTATTCTTCGCTTAACAGAAACGGGCAGATCACATACCTTAACATGTATGAAGCTCTGCTTCCCAACCCCGTTGCGGGTTATGCCAAAAAGCTCATCGAGGAAAAGATCCCTGTCGGTGAAGAATCCAGGGAAATTGTGGAAAACACGGGTCGTTTCCATTGGACGAAGTTAATAATGAACGTAAAGAACTTCGGTATCCGCGGAATGAACGGCAAAGCGATCGTTTATCCTTACTGGGAGAATATAGCAAGGGGCGTGGAGGATTACCTTACGCCGGTTGCGGTGCTGGGAGTTTTGCTTTATCTGTTCCCGGCGGTCCTTGTATTGCTTCTTCTTTTCAGATTATGGAAGAAGAGGACGATTCATAAGGACGATATCAAAAAGTTTCTTTCAGACAGGTTTGAAGAATATAAAGAGAAAAGAAGAAAGGTAAAAAACGGTGAAATTTATGAGTAAAGTGAGGAAACTTCTGACTTTGCCGATCGTTGCTTTGTGCATTTTGGCACTTGCAGGCTGCAGTAAAGCAAAGGGTCAGTACAATACAATCGACAAGGACACGATCTACAGGGAAGAGGAATTAAAGCTTACGCTTCCCGAGAATTTTAACGCAAACTACAATACCATGCTCAACGGCAAGCTCTATATGCTTGGTTCTTCCTACAGCGAGAAGGATTATATCCAGACTTCTCAGGTAGTGATCACCGACATAAACACCGGTGAGAGCAAGGCCGTTAAAGTAGGTAAGGAAAACGCTTGGGTCAGCAGGATAGTTCCTTTTGAAGACGGTTCCTTTATAATTTTTTACGAAGATTATACCGTAGACGATACAGACCCCGAAAACCCCATATATAACAGCAGATTTGTTGCCGAGAGATATGATGCTTCCGGTAAATCCGTAAAGCTTGAAGATCTCAATGAAAAGTGCGGGATCACATATGTGAATTCCCTGGCTGTAGTTCCGAACGGCTGCATTCTTTTCTCCTATGACAGGATCATTCGTATCGACAACGAATTAAACGTGTTAAAGAAAAAAGAACTTTCGGACAGCGAGAGTAACTTTAACGGCGTCTATAAGCTTAAAGACAGTTCCCTTGTCGTATCAAAGTGGGGAGAAAAGGAGCAGGAGTTTTACAGATTCAATCCCGATACTCTTGAAACAGGCGAAGCTTTAAAGGCCACAGTTAATCTTTCCAATTATTCTGTAATGCAGGGCGCGGGATACGATCTGTATCTTACGGACTCCACACAGGTTCTGGGATACAATTTCGGAGATGCGGAACCCAAGGCTCTTTTCAATTTTGTCAATTCCGATCTTTATGTCAGCTACTTCAATTATCTGGAGGCGCTGGATGAAAGAACCTTTATCGCATATTACAGCGATTGGGACGATAAGGGCGTTCATTATCACCTTTGCAAGTACAATAAGGTCAACCCGGAAGACGTGGTCGACAAGGAGATTCTGTCTCTCGGATGTGTATGGCTTGACAACAATGTAAGACGTTTTGTTGTTGATTTTAACAGGAAGAGTGAAAAGTACAGGATCAGTGTTGTAGACTATTCCAATTTCAATACAAACGATGATTATAACGCCGGCATGAATAAATTTAATTCGGATGTTGCAAGCGGAAAGGGTCCCGATATCGTGATCTGTTCCGGGAACAACACTATGGAGAATTACGTTAGCAAGGGACTTTTTGCTGACCTCGGAAAGTTTCTCGACAAAGACCCCGATCTGAGCAGGGAGGATATCCTTCCGAATATCCTTGAAGCATGCTCCAAGAACGGAAAGCTTTATCAAATCGTTCCGAACTTTGAGATATTTACGGCAATCGGCAAAAAGTCGGAATTCGGTGACAGGACCGGCTGGACCATGCAGGAGATGCTGGATTACATGAAGAATCTTCCCGAGGGTAAGGTTCTTTATCATGATATGAACAGAGAAGGCTTCCTTACGAATCTTTTCAAGGTAAGCGCAGCTGAGTTCATAGATCCCAAGACCGTAACCTGTAATTTTGATTCGGACGAGTTCAAGGCAGTCCTTGAATATATGAAGACGCTTCTTCCCGAGGAGAAGTTCTACGAAGTCCTTTACGGTAACAATGAAGACTTTGATTGGGAAGCTTACGATAACGAAGTCAGAATGGGTAAAGCATCTTTGATGACCGCGTATTTCTACGACACATGGGACTACAAGAGTTATCTTCGTGTCAGAGTCGGAGAAGATATGGCCTTTATGGGCTATCCCAACAAAGACGGAAAAGGCTCCTGTATTATCCCCAACATGTGCATCGGAGTTTCTTCAAAGTGCAGAAATGTTGACGGTGCCTGGGAATTTGTTCGAAAGTACCTTCTTGATGATTATCAGGAGCAGAACAACGGCGGATTTTCTTCAACCGTTAAGGGTTTTGAAAAGACATGCATGCAGCTGAAAGAAAAGCCGTCTTACGAAGACGAAGGCGGGAATATCATTTATTATGATGATACCAGATGGATCGGCGGTAAAGAAGTAACCATCGAACCTCTTACCGATGCGGAAGTGGAAGACTTCAAGAATTTCGTTTACAGTGTAGACAAGCTGGTAGGAAATCTGGATGATGTGACAAGCATCATATTTGAAGAAGCAGCTCCTTACTTTGAAGGTCAGAAGAGCGTAGAGGATGTTGTTAAGATAATCCAGAGCAGGGCTTCTTTGTTCGTAAGCGAAAAGCAGTAAAAAACAGCAACAATAACCGCGGCGGATGCAGTGTAAAAACCTGCAACCGCCGTTTTTTATTGGGTTTGCACCTGTTTTTGAGGCGTTTTTCAAAATAGCAATATTTGATAAGTCTGTTTGCAGATTTGAATTGAATAATCAGGCGAATTTGTATACAATAAGGGAAAATGAGGGTAATTTCAGGGAGGGACAGTTATGTACTATATAGGTATTGATTTAGGTACTTCTGCAGTAAAACTTCTGTTAATGGATTCCGACGGAAACATTCTTAACGTGGTTTCCAAAGAGTATCCTTTATTTTTCCCGCATCCGGGCTGGAGCGAGCAGCATCCCGAGGACTGGTATGAAAAGTCCATGGAAGGCTTAAAGGAACTCACCGCAAAGTTCGATAAGTCCAAGATCGCCGGAATCAGCTTCGGCGGCCAGATGCACGGTCTTGTAATTCTTGATTCAAATGATGCAGTCATCAGACCCGCTATTCTTTGGAACGACGGAAGAACCACCGAAGAATGCGATTATCTCAATAACGTTATCGGCAAAGACAAATTATCCGAATATACCGCAAACATTTCCTTCACGGGCTTTACCGCGCCGAAGGTACTCTGGGTTAAGAACAAAGAACCCGAAAACTTCGCCCGTATTGCCAAGATGATGCTTCCCAAGGACTATCTTGCTTACAGACTCACAGGTGTTCATTGCACGGACGTATCCGATGCTTCGGGCATGCTTCTTTTTGATGTTAAGAACCGTAAGTGGTCCGAGGAAATGTGTGAGATCTGCCATGTGAAAAAAGAATGGCTTGCGAAGATCTATGAAAGCTACGAGAAGGTGGGAACACTTCTTCCCGCAGTTGCAAAGGAACTGGGCTTCCCCGAGAACACCGTTGTTGCGGCAGGTGCCGGAGACAATGCGGCAGCAGCCGTAGGTACCGGAACCGTAGGCGACGGACAGTGTAACGTTTCTCTCGGAACCAGCGGAACCCTTTTCGTTTCTTCCAAGAATTTCGGAGTAGATAAATTCAACGCTCTTCATTCCTTCTGTCACGCAGACGGAACGTACCATCTCATGGGATGCATGCTTTCCGCCGCATCCTGCAACAAATGGTGGATGGACGAAATACTTAAGACCAAGGATTATGGCGGTGAGCAGAAGGGAATCGAGAAGCTTGGCGAGAATCACGTATTCTTCCTGCCTTACCTGATGGGTGAGCGTTCACCTCACAATGATCCAAATGCGCGCGGTACCTTCATCGGAATGACCATGGATACCACCCGCGAAGAGATGACTCAGGCAGTTTTGGAAGGCGTTGCCTTTGCACTTCGCGATTCTTTCGAGGTTGCAAAGTCCCTCGGAATAAAGATCGACCGCACCAAGATCTGCGGCGGCGGCGCAAAGAGTCCTCTTTGGAAGAAGATGATTGCAAACATCTTTAACGTGAAGGTGGATGTTCCCGTAGCCGAAGAAGGCCCCGCAATGGGCGGCGCCATGCTGGCGGCGGTTGCGGCAGGCGAATTCAAGTCCGTTGAAGAAATCGCCGGTAAGTTCGTTAAGGTCAAAGAAACCGTTGAACCCGATCCCGAGCTTGCCAAAAAGTACGATGAGAAATATAAACAGTTTAAGGCAATTTATCCTGCTTTGAAGCCTGTTTTCAATATCATTAAATAAGGGAGGCGCTTATGAAAGTTTATTCTGTTAAAGACGCTGAATTCAAAGAGTACGGAAGGATCGTCGACAATGTGGATTTCTCCGGCCTTGTTGAGGCCATGAAGAAAACTCCCGTACCCGAAGGGGTGGTTTACGAGCCGGGTATCAAGGAGCTTGAGAGCCTTCCCGTGGCAAAAGAGATTTCAGAGATCGTTTACGGAGAAATGCCCGTGCAGATCGGATACTGCAACGGCCACAACTGCATGCTCAATGCTTTGGAATATCACAGAGATTCCGAGATCAACGTGGCTGCCACCGATGCGATCCTTATGCTGGGTTTGCTCAGAGAGGTTGAAGCGGACCACACCTATGACACTTCCAAGGTTAAGGCGTTCTTTGTGCCCGCCGGAACCGCTGTTGAAGTATATGCCACCACTCTTCACTATGCTCCCTGCGGAGTGGACGGCAAGGGATTTCAGGTTTCCATCATTCTTCCTAAGGGAACCAATCTTCCGCTTAAAGCAAAGCACGCGAAAGTAAACGCAGACGGAACCGCTCCGAGCGAGGATGCACTTATTACCGCAGTAAACAAGTGGCTCATCGGACATGCCGAGGGCGGACTTGATGCAGGTTCTTTCCTGGGACTTAAGGGAAAGAATCTGAATATAAATGAATAGCTTATGTGAATGGCACTGTCCACACATCGAATAACAAGGAGGAGAAAAAATGTTAAACATTCCCAAGATCAAGTTAGGTATCGTTGCAGTCAGCCGTGACTGTTTCCCTGAGAGCCTTTCCGTTAACAGACGTAAAGCTCTTGTTGATGCCTACAAGAAGAAATACGATGCATCCGACATTTATGAATGTCCCGTTTGTATCGTAGAGAGCGAGATCCACATGGTTCAGGCTCTCGAAGACATCAAGAAAGCAGGATGTAACGCACTTTGCGTTTACCTTGGAAACTTCGGTCCCGAAATTTCCGAAACCTTACTTGCAAAGCACTTTGAAGGTCCTAAGATGTTCTGCGCGGCAGCAGAAGAAAGCCAGAAGGATCTTCAGGACGGCCGTGGTGATGCTTACTGCGGTATGCTTAACGCAAGCTATAACTTAAAGCTCAGAAGCGTTGGCGCTTATATTCCCGAGTATCCCGTTGGTGATGCTGAAGATTGCGCTGACATGATTCACGACTTTATTCCCGTTGCAAGAGCCATCAAGGGTCTTTCCGAATTAAAGATCATTTCCTTCGGTCCCAGACCTCTTAACTTCCTTGCATGTAACGCTCCCATCCAGCAGCTTTACAACCTTGGTGTTGAGATCGAGGAGAACTCCGAACTTGACCTTTTCGAATCCTTCAACAAGCACGCAGGCGACGCCAGAATCCCTGAGAAGGTTAAAGAAATGGCTGCAGAACTCGGCGCCGGCAACAAGAAGCCCGAAGTTCTCGAGAAGCTTGCTCAGTACGAACTTACTCTCCTTGACTGGGTTGAAGCTCACAAGGGATATCGCAAGTACGTTGCCATCGCAGGAAAGTGCTGGCCTGCATTCCAGACCCAGTTCGGTTTCGTACCCTGCTACGTAAACAGCCGTCTTACCGGCATGGGAATTCCGGTATCCTGCGAAGTTGATATTTACGGATGTCTTTCCGAGTTTATCGGAACCTGTGTATCCGACGACGTTGTTACTCTTCTTGATATCAACAACTCAGTTCCCAAGGATATGTACAAGCAGTCTATCGAAGGCAAGTACGATTACAAGTTTACCGATACATTCATGGGCTTCCACTGCGGAAATACCTGCTCCAGCAAGCTTGCTTTCTGCGAGATGAAGTACCAGAAGATCATGGC
>JAEEGK010011513.1_pt1 | contig 20203 bp, 24 predicted proteins | sample 8958771 | NCBI WGS metagenome assembly JAEEGK01 (sample SAMN16246547, study PRJNA631951) | gut metagenome | biome: gut microbiome; feature: rumen; material: SC-attached | host: Bos | place: Iran: Karaj | collected 2018-10
CAGGCCCTTGACCGGAGCGGAGCGACGAAAGGCGGCGGGACATTCGGATGTCACCGCCGCCAAGCCTCGCAGAGCGCACATACGGGAGCGGCAGAGCCGCCCCCGTATATAAGTGCGCCATTCGGACATCGTACCGCTCCGTCCTCCTGTCCTTTTTCGCCCGTTTCTCCGGTTACCGCAAACTAGCCAAGCGGAAAAGGAAATGTAAAACGCAATTGTTTCTGCGGCTGTCATGGCGTAAACGGCGGGGGAAACACTCTTATAATTTGCGTCACATGACCAGTCACATGACTATATGTTACATGGAACATACAACGGAGCCAGCTCCCTAGTCTTCAGGAAGCTGCTCTGCGTTTATTCAACACCATACGATTTTCGATTTGGCACCCCCGCGCTCTTGTTCTGTCGCGCTAACACCGCGATTGTGGCATAAAATCTGAAAAGCTTGTGCTCTTATGATTATGTCCTCTTCTCCCGGTTATTATTGAGAGGTCATATTCCGTGTTTTCATATCTCAGAGGCTGTTCCATCCGAATCCATAAACACTTTTGATCCAGTTGCGCCGCGCTGTCCCTGATACTTTCCGTTATAAGGCCGCATAGCCGACGCGTCCATCCGTGCAAATACCAGTTGTCCAACACGGCGGCCCGCTGTCAGTTCGATGGCACAGCGGTTTGCATTATACAGTTCCAGCGTGATTTCTCCCTGGAAGCCGGGGTCTACCCATCCGGCATTCTGGACGAAAAGCCCCATACGTCCCAGGGAACTTCTGCCCTCCACGAAGGCGGTCAGATCGTTTGGTAGGGAGATATACTCCATTGTGGTAGCAAGAACGAATTGACCGGGCAACAGCAAATACTTGTCCGTCTGAATCGTCTTATACCGGATTTCCCGATCCAATGTGATGATGCCGGCTGCACTGTCCTCTACGACGCTGAAGGTGTTGCCCAATCGGATATCTACACTTGCAGGCTGGATCTGGCGTTCCTCAATTGGCTCAATCACCAGGCTTCTTTCCTTTAGCATCTGCAATATGGTTTGGTCAGATAGAATCATGTCTCTCCCTCGATATGTAAGCTTGACGAAAAATGCATCTTCCGTCATAATAATACTACAGCCCTAATCCGAGATGCGTGTATCGACTCCGTTAATCTGTACGTACTGCCGTTCCCGATTGATATCCATTTTTCGGATGATTTCCTGCTCCAAGTCAATATGAAGGATCTCTGCAATACCCATTAAATAAATCCCGATGTCTGCAAGTTCCTCCCCAACGGTAGGCAGATGTTTTCTGTACGCCTCATAAAACTCTGCGATTTCGCCCTGCATCAGGCAAAGCTCTTTTTCGATACTGCTGATATTCCAGTGTTTTTCAACTTTGTTTTGATAGATCAGCTGCTGCGCCTCTTTCATGTTCATGGCCGCTCTCCACTTTTACACTTGATTTTTTCCTCATTGGTCTACCAATCCAGTTTGATTTTACCATATAAGAGAGGCTTCTTCAAGGACGTTAATAAAGGTGCAACTCATGATCGCCGTATAACAAGACGCAAATAGCGGCACAGGAAACACGCTCAACATCCAAGGGGAAGGAGGTCCGATCTTGAAGGTCATTCTATCAAGAAAAGGGTTCGATTCATCCAATGGCGGTTGTCCCAGCCCCATCATGCCAGACAACACATTGCTTTCCTTCCCTATTCCCTCCGATGACGGTGTCCGTTATGATGAGTTGTCCTATCAAGGGTTGAAGTATTCTGATCTTTTGTTGCAGCTCAACCCCAGGAAAGCATACTCAACCTGCCACTTGGACCCGGATATACGCGAAGGCGCCCGGCTCAAAGAGCCTTCCTCCTGGAAGCCCGCCTTTGGACAGATCGGGGCCTCGCAGGGACTTCTCTCCAACGCGAAGGTAGAGGTCGGTGACCTGTTCCTGTTCTTTGGCTGGTTTCGACGCATCGAACAGTATAACGGAGCATACCGATACGTCCGAAAAGAGGAAAACGATTTCTATCATGGAGCTGATTTGCACGTCATCTACGGTTATCTGCAAATCGGCGAAATCTTAACGAGCAAAGACAGGATTTCCGAATACCCTTGGCATCCGCACGCTTCATCGAAGCGAGAGGGAATCAGCAGCAACACCTTATATTTGCCGACGGAAAGACTGTCTTTTCTTCCTGACCATTTGGGGTATGGCATATTCGACTATCGGGAAGATCGGGTATTGACTTTGGCGAATCATAGCAGAGGAACCTGGAAGGAGTATGATTTCCTCATGCCGCAGAACACATATGGAAAAAGGAAAAACGCAGCAAAAGAACGTGGATTATACTACAGCGGCATCTGGCAGGAGTTGGTTGTCTTTGAAACGGAAGGCTTGATAGATTGGGTCAAGAGCATCATCAAATAGAACACAAAGGAGTAATTATGGTTTCTATCAGGCACTTTACTGACAGCGATGTCGATACCATCCGCACCAATCAATATCCAGATGTGAGTGAAAATGAGATCCGCAGCATGATTCATGATTGGAACTCTGGTTCTCAAAACGGCAGATTTTTTGAAATGTTCGCAGTTGTTCACGACGGAAAAACCGTCGGAGCCGTTTCCCTGTATGAACACAGCAAAAGCGTTGTATCCATTGGCGCTGAAATATACCCTGCTTTCAGACGTAAAGGTTTCGCATACGAGGCGAACCTGTTGTTGTTTGACAGGGCAAAGCAGCTTGGATACAAGGTCATTCAGAATCAAGTTGGGACTGATAATGTCGCCAGTATCCGGCTCAACGAAAAGCTCGGTTTTGAGTCAGACCGTTATGAGTACAAAAGCAAAAAGAATCGTCCGGTTTACTTGTTCCTAAAAGCACTATAGCCTGTCTTGGCTTTCGCACTGATTTTAGCTTGTTTTCAAAAAGGGATGATCATAAGGTAGCTGCCCGCATCGCGCTGGGCTTGGCCGGGTTTTTTTGCCGTATTGATTATTCTGCTGGCAGTCGAAGATCTTGGATCGTGTACTCAACGAGATCGCTATGCGCGAAGAACGGGAAAGGGGTGGCTGGAATTGACGTGCATGTGGGATATCTATTCTCCGGACATGCCTCCGTCTATTACAGAGGCCATGGCCGCGCCGGAGATGCGCCGCCTTCAGCATGTGGGGATGAATTGCGGGTGCGAATACACATCCTTCCCGCTGTTTCGCAGAATCCATGAACCATATTCACGTTTCGATCACAGTGTCGGTGTAGCGCTGCTCATATGGAGATTCACGGGTGATATTCGCCAGACGCTGGCCGGATTATTTCATGATATTGCAACCCCATGCTTTGCTCACGTGGTAGACTTCATGCTTGGAGACAGCATGGACCAGGTGGCGACGGAAAATGGAACACGGGACTTAATCGAGCGCTCAGTCAGCATACAGGCGCTGCTCAGAAAAAATGGGCTAACAACCGATGATGTTGCCGATTACCACCGATATCCTATCGCGGATAATGACAGCCCGCAGCTTTCGGCTGACCGGCTGGAATACACGCTGGGCAATCTTGTAAATTATCAGGTAATCACGCGGGATACAGTTGGACTGATATTGGACGCGCTGGCCGTTTTACGAGATGAATATGGTCATGAAGAACTGGGTTTTGTCAGAATGGATGAAGCAGTTTCGTTCGCCAATGGGGCAATGGACATGGGGGAAATATACGTTTCCGAAGCGGATCGGTTTTCCATGCAAATGTTGGCGGAATTGCTGAAAAGAGCCAAAGACGCAGGCGTAATCACGATGGCCGATCTCTGGCGTAATGAACCATATCTGATCGGAAAGCTTTGCCAGGATGAACGATTCGCAGGGGAATGGCAGCGTTACAGGCAATACAGAGGTATTATCCATGGGGATGGTGGGATCACTGTACACGCGAAGAAGCGGTATATCGACCCGCTTGTGCGCAATCAGGGTCGCGTCAGCCAAATAGATGCCACATTCAAAAAACGGATCGAAGATTTTTTCGGCGAATCCCAGGATATACCGCTTATCGGCGTTTCAGAGTGATACCGACACCGTCCTTGCAGAAATGGAACGCGGCCAGGAAGGATTGATGGTTTTCGATTATGAGCCAGCGCAGCCGAACTTCGGTGAACGTGGACGGACAGAAATCTCTGATTTGCTCGTTATGGAAAGCATTACACCGACACAGAAAACCAGCGGCTGAATAATAGTCTCTGTTTTCGGAACTTGAGAGGGAAACCACATGGCGTTGGAGTTAATCAGACCCGCCTTGAAATATGCTGAGCAAGTCATGGAATATAAGGCAGAAATGCTTTACAATCACGACAATCTTGACGGATGTGCAGGGCTTGAAGATGTCACTTCTTTTGAGGAATGGATCGACTTTGAAAACCGGTTGAAGCAGAAATACGGAGACGGATACGTTCCTTCAGAGGTCTTCCTAGGCATCCGTTCCGAAGATGATAAAGTCGTCGGTATCATTGACTATAGACACCCCCTAACCCCTTTCCTTCTGCAATACGGTGGAAATATTGGGTATAGTGTGTTGCCATCGGAACGCCGAAAAGGATATGCCAGCGAGATATTAAAACTGATGCTGTCTGTTTGCCGGGAGTATGGAGAAGAAAAGGTTCTTCTGACCTGTGATCAAACTAATGAGGCTTCCAAGCGTACGATTTTGAAAAACGGTGGGAGGCTGGAAAATGAAGTAACCGATGATTTCGGAATCGAAAAAAGCGGCATCATTCAGCGGTATTGGATAACACTGTGAATATCGCTTGCAGCTTTTTTGAAGGAAATCATTTGTAAATCGGTTTATTCTCTTTGATCGAATATGGAAAACCGGACACCAACCAATAGAGATACCTTAAATCCCGCAATACAGCGGTGCTGAAAGAATAACTCCACCGGAGTATTCGTGAACAAAAGGAGGTTTTCGGCTTGTGACTGAACGAAGCCATATAACGATTCTTCGAGAATTATTGTCGGACCTTTCTATCGCGGATATCAGTCATATTTTGGATGCAGGAAGCGGCAAGACCAGCCTGTCTACAATCATTTCCTGTTTCCCGAAAGCAAGCGTGGATGCTATTGTCTATCCAGGCGATGAGCGGAAGCTGAAAACGATCAGAAATATACAGTCTGATCAGGTAAATGTGGTGGAATGGGATATTTGTGATACGCCGATTCCCGCTCATTACGATCTGGTTGTGGCCCATTTGCTCCTTGGGGAAGCAAGCAAATTCGGCAACACCTTTCAGGACCTGTTGCAGAATTTGTTTTCCATACAAAGCCGATACTATATCATTATCGACTATCTGGAGGACCCGAAAGTAGATGCTGACGCAATTCGTACATATTGCGAAGCCGCAAATTTCAAGGTCCAGGAATATATTTGTGCCGAAAATACAGAACCGCAGGTATGGGATGATTTTACTGGGACACATAACTTTGGATTTCTGATAGAAAGCGAGCGCATATATGTCTGATAAGCGTTATGCTGTTATTTTTGACCTTGACGGAACACTGTGGGATGCAACAGGATGTTCCTGCGATATTTGGAACCGAGTCTTCGATAAGCATGAGGAAGTCAGCTTTAGCATGACGCAGAAAATCTCAGCGGGATTGATGGGTAAGACGATGGAGGAAATCGGGGATGTGTTGTTTCCGGACCTGTCGGTTGCCAATCGCCGCGCCATAACTGATGAATTCGGCTATGAAGAAGTTCAGTATCTTCGTGAGAATGGAGCGATCCTGTATCCTGGAATGAGGGATACTGTCTGCAAACTGACGAGGGAATACGATCTTTACATCGTCAGCAACTGTCAGGACGGATATGTGCCAGCGTTCCTAGAGGCTCATGATATGGGTCAGTTTTTTAGGGATATCGAAATGTCAGGACGCACAGGAATGGAAAAAGGGCGGAACATCAGGCTTCTTATGGATAGAAACGGTATCAGCAACGCCTGCTATGTCGGTGATACCGATGGTGATGAGAAAGCAGCGAGGTTTGCAGGCATCCCATTTATCTGGGCGGCATACGGTTTCGGAAACGCTCAAGTCCCGGATGCTGTTATCCATAGCATAGTTGATTTACCCGAATTGTTAAGAACGATATGGACTGCCGATACTAGCCATGCCAGTCTTCATCCGCTTTGATGGCCTTTTCCATCTTATCGGCGGCGGTTTCAGTGGCATCCTGCTTGTAGAAGCCGGACACGGTTAGGATCGTGTTTCCCTTGTGGATGATCGTCACACAATCGGGTGGTCGCTGCTCCGTTTGCCGGGGATTATGGATCATCTACGCTCCTTTCGCTTTTGCCAGACCAGATCATAGCCTAGTGCGTCAGCCAACTCCACAGCTTCCTGGTAACGGAGGGAACCACGCCGCAGCTTTCCGGAGAGGTTCGGAACGCTGGCGCTCCATCCGTACTGATCGGCCATTTTCTCCACGACCTCTGTCATAGTCATGCCCTCGCGGACCATGATTGCTTTGATCTCGTTTCGGATATTCATTGAAATCGTCTCCTTTCGATGTCCTCCCGGCAGCGTGTTCGGTTCCCCGCATAACAGGGGCGAAGCGCTGACGGGCAATTATGCTGAAATGTGAAATGATTAGAAATGCCGAGGTTGATTATGGAGTCTGCTTTTGCCGTTCTACCCGAATCCGTTCCTGCCCCTGCCGTTTCAGCGGCGTATTGCGCTCCTTGACACGCTCGTTTCATCGCACATTACCCCGGAGCGCATATCTCATTCGGACGGTCATGCTGTTATCAAAGTGCTTTGTGCTGAGCATGACCATAATAGTGAAAACATCGACGCACTTCCGTATATCCAAGAGGTAGGAAATTGCGTCCAAAAGCGAATAATTCCATGTTCTCGGAAATCCATGCTATAATGAGAGAAAAGGGGGCGTGAAGGTTGTATATCAAGTTGACTGCCGGGGAGCGATTAAAGGATCTGCGTTTAGCGCACAGCCTTACATTGAAAGAGCTTGCGGAGCAGACAGGGCTTTCCGCGTCGGCCCTCGGCAGCTATGAGGCCAACGAAGATAAGGAAATCAGTCTGTTCGGCATCACAACGCTGGCAAGGTTTTACGGCGTGTCCACGGACTATCTTCTGGGCCTGACAGAAACGAAAAATCACCCAAACGCTGAGCTGCATGAGCTGGGTTTGAGTGATGAAATGATAGATGTGCTGAAAAGCGGCAAGATTAACAAGCGATTGCTTTCCGAGTTGGTTGTCCATCCGGACTTTCAACGCTTCCTGGTGGATATGGAAATCTTTGTGGACCGCATTGCCGATATGCGGGTCCATGACATGAATGCCATGTTGGACGCCGCCCGCCGGATGGTGATGGAGCAGCAATGCTCTGACGAGAACGATCTTTACATCCGCACCTTAGAGCTGTCACAGGTCAGCGAAGAGGATTATTTCAGCCATGTCCTGCACGATGACCTGGATCGGATCGCGGCGGATATACGGGACCGGCATCGGAAAGACACGACCACCGCCGACACAGCTTCTCCAGCCGCTGAAGTTATGGAAAAGCTGCAAGAAGCCATGCGCTACGAGGGCAGCGCAGAGGAAAAGCAAGCCCGCCTGTTTCTGTCACAGCTTGGCATTGATTATGATAAGCTGACGCAGGAGGAATTTGTTTCGCTGATCGGGATTCTGAAAAAGTCGGCGCTGCTGAAAAGCCCCATCAAGCACCGGGGCAGGCCAACGATCCAGCGGAAGAAATAGCGGAGGGACCTATTCGCAGGAGATTTTTGTCCCGATCATCGTCACCGTTTTAAGCGGCCTGCGGAAAAAGGGGCCACAGCAATCCAAATTGAATAAAAAGAGCCAGCTCCATTCCAATTTTGATATAGGTCACTACTACTAGTAAAGTATGACGAATTGCATATGTCAATCCTAATTTGCAGAGACCATGCCTGGAAGCACCCAAATGGCAAACTGTCTGACACTAGCACCCTGTAGAATCGCTTGAGCTGGTAGAAACTGGTGGCGCGTCTCTCCGTGCTGAGTGGGTCGATTGCACAGCTGTCTTCGGTATGCGCTTCGGCAAGTCACCGACCCGAACAAAGGCACACCCGGTCATGTTCTCGATCATGTCCTCGGTGCGGATCGGAGTAGGCTTTTTTCTCCGACAGCAGCGCGGCATCACTCAGCCTGCGTCGATGGTGAAAGCGACGCCTGCATCCTAATCCAAGCTCGCGAAGTCAAGATAGCAGCGCCCCACCGACGGTGGAAGCGCTGCTATCTGTGCGCGAGGAATTATCCCTTGGGCGGGTGTGGGTCTCCGCCGTGACTGTCGGCGTTCTGGATTCGACCGTTCATTCCGTGAATCACGAACTCGGTTCCTTGGTTTTGGCTGATCTTGCGGCCAGCGTCAACCGCTTGCTTTTTCGTTTCAAAGTGACCACTGGCGCGCTGCGATCCGCCTTTCTTTACGTCCCAACCACCATTTGGGTTGTGAACAACATGATGAGTAGATCTTGCCATTGTTTTTACCCCCTGTGAGCTCTCGGGCAGCAGGTGGCGCAGCCATCAGCATCCCAATAAATCGCTTTTGCTTTCGCGACGGCATCAATCTCATTTGAGAAGCATCCGACATATGTCTTGCTTCTGATCCCGAGTTTCTGGGCATGGTCTTCCGTATGCACTTCATGGTGCAGGCCGGGGTTGTGAGTCTGGTCATCGTTGACGTAGTAGAATTGATACATGATAAGTTCCTTTCCGCTTGACGGAGCAAGCATTTGGTGTTATTCTAATTGGGAGAAACGAACTTGACGGTTGATCTGTCGCTACGCAGGTTAGCCGTCATTTTTATACCCTCATAGGGCATCACCTCCTTTGTGCACTTGCTGTTTCCTAACACTACTAATCTTTGGGGAATGACTCCCATCCAAGGCTGTCGGTACAGCAATTCGGACTTCTGGATTATAGTGTTGTCGCCTTAACTCACCCGGCAGGCTTGTCGGCTTCGATGACTCCCGTAGCTGTGAGTATCACCTTGGAGACAATGCTTCCGCTAATGACAGTGAACGAACCTCGAATGGGTATATTGAAGTGGTATGCCATTTCGTGCGGATCTTCGATCTCCACATCGCCCGTCTCGTCGTTTGCCTTACATAGCAAGTGGTTCTTGTTGCTTCGAATTACTCTCTGGTCGCCATTGATAATGGCGTCCTACTATCTGGCATTCTGTTGCCATTTGGTAACATTCCGGCTAAAAAAATAATCAAAAGGTTATTTCGGTTATTTTGTTCCCGTTTGGTAACAATCGCATTATAACATGTGTGTTACCTATTGTCAATCATTTCGAGAATAGCGTTGCTATTTGGTAGCATATGTGGTATTCTCTGACCAGGAGGAGGTGCGACACATGAGCTTAGGTGAGTACATTGCTGCAAAGCGCAAGGAAAAAGGATGGTCACAAAGGGATCTCGCTACCGCTTCCAACATAAGTAACGCGGAGATTTCTCGTCTGGAATCCGGGAAGAGAAAGGAACCGTCTCCCAGCGTTCTTAAGGAGATAGCCAAGGCATTAGGAGTACCCTTTGAAGAGGTGCTGCAGGCAGCCGGAATTCTTGACGAATACTATATCGAAAAAGGCCAGGAGTTTGTTGCATCAAGAAGCGATCAACCGATCCCCAATGATCTGACAGAAGAGGAACTGGCTGAAGTTAAGAGATTCATCGACTACATCATCAGCAAGAGGAAATGAAAAGAGGACCAATTGCAATCCGGTAACACGGACCGCAGTTGGCTCTTTTCGTTATTCAGTATTATCTGATCGTGATTCTGACCGGCTGTACCTGTGCAAATCGTCCGGCAGATTCTCTGACTGTTTCGGAATACAGATTACCAGCGGCGGTAAGATCCTCCACCGTAATAACAAGGGAGTAAGGAATCTCCTCATCGTCCTCGATGCCCCAGCGGGTGTATAGTTCCAACCAAACCTCCCAGCTACCAGAGTTAAAGCTCGAAAACTCATTACTGAAATGATAGCAGGTATCCCATTTGTTTCGATTATCGCTGATTGAAGGATTAGCCACAACATTCCTGCCGTTTGCGTTCAGCCTGTGGATGGATGCAGAAATGTAGGCGGCGGAGTACTCGCTTCCTTTTGTTCTGTCGACTGGAGGCTGGGCAATGCAGGTGACTGTTACGCGGAGTTTCTTTTCACCGCGTTTGACTTTAAGATCAGCAATGGTTGATGGGATGTGAAACTTGACTCGTTTCTTTGTCAGCCGATTCATGGTGCCGCTGTTCACAAACGTAACCTTATCCTCGGATGAATACATACTGTTTTCAGGCGAAGATAATCCTCTGCCATAAAGATTTCCGGCCAGATCAATCTCGTCTTGCTCTATTGCGGTTCTATCAAAAAGAGGAGTGACGCCATTGTACAGTAATGCCTGTGCGAGACCTATATCGTTATTTGGAACGACAGTCAGAATTTGCGCAAGATCCCCGGCAACTGTTGGAGCTGTAAAACTTGTGCCAGCTGGAGCACAAAAACCGGTCGATGATAGGCATAAAGCGAATTGGTCTGGAGGTACCCTATCATTTTTGAATTGAGTAGCTCCATATGCAACTAAATCAGGTTTGTAGAAACCATAGAATCCGGGGCCACGACGGGAATAAGGTGCAATGTCATTAACTTTACTAAGGCTTCCGGGATGATCAACACCGACAATTGCACCAACAGTGATACCAAGCATCGCGTCTGCCGGGGAGGCAATCCTCGACTCATCATCGGAAATAATGTCCTTGAGGGTATCCTGAGTCTTATACAGTTCGTGGTTTCCCGCTGAGATTACAAAGCGCACTCCGTGTTTCCTGCTCAGTAAATCAAACTCGCAACCGAGGATGCTCATTTCGTCGCCTTCGATATAGGTCCTTGCGTTATATGAAAAGTTGAATATCTTCGCAACATCAGAGAAGGCCTCCACGGCTTCCCGGACGCGCTTCAGCATGATATCCTCAGGTACATTGTTTGAATCAGCAATCTGTGCATCGATTATTCTTGCCCTTGGTGTGAGGTAATCATCCGCCAGGTGCATGCCAACATAGCCAAAGGCCACCCTGCTGGCAACCAGAGTCCCGTGGTTACCGAAATTAGCATTCTTAACGCAACCAGATGCCTGCCAATGAATCGGAACAACTGATTCAAGACCGGAAGGCAACGACACACCGTCATCCAGAACTACAACTGCAGGAAGAGCTGTCATGTCGATGTTCATGTCCAGCTTCAGTCCATCGGTTATCGGTGACACATCGCTCGGCTGGAAGCCGTGAAAAAAGACGGTTTTCTCCACCCAATAGACACGTGGATCTTCAGCGATTTCGTTGAGATCGATGGGAGACATGCTGGCACGGATAATCGAAGTCCCATCTGTCAACTGATAGGGATCGCCCTGAAGGGTGCCATTCTTCTTCTGGATTCTTTCAGCGATGTTGGCTTGCGCTCGTTGCTGTACCTCTGGGGCCATGTCGGGCAGGAGCATGATCTGTACGTCAACGGAGACGGTATCCGGGTTTTCCTTTATATACCGAAGAATGGAGGATGCCTTTTTGTCTTCAGCAGTAAACGGCTCAAATCCTTGGATATACTGAAAGTCTTTCTTGATACCTTTATCTCGATATCTAGATACACGGCCCTGTAGGTTGCCAAAAACATCTCTCCGTGCGGAGACAATTGCGTGGCGACCATCTTTCACAGCATTGATGGTTAAACCTTCGTTTTCAATAAAGTCTTTCTGTGTCGCAAAATCTTCCTTGTCCTGCAGGATGATTTTGAAGGTGATCAGGTCCTGTTCATCGAGGGAGTCGGAGGACTGAAGATGCTGGAAAAAATCCACGATGCTTTGCAGCCCTTGTGAGAGCTTTTGACCGTGTTCTGTATGAACGAGATCATATTGATTGCTGCGACCCGTAGGAGTTTTATCAACGCTATCGATCTCATCCTCTGGAATCCACAGATGATACCTTGTTTCTGCCATCAGACTTCACCTCGAAACTTCTTAACCTGGTACTCTAACGTGCTGTGGGAAATGCCGAGTGCAGTAGCAGCTGTCCGTAGAGAGACGCCTTTATCCAGCATTTCACAGATGACTTTCATAGATTCTTCGTTATTATCAGAGTATTTTGTCTTTTGTTGGATTAGTATCGCGGTCACATCTGCCGTTTTCAAGCTGCCATCCAAAAGGTACTTCTTCGCTGCGGCAAGCATGAGTTCCTCAACAAGAGCACCGCTCATGCCTTCTGTTACCTTGGCTATCACGCCGACATCGATCTTTGCTTTGATGCCGTATTTCGTGAGTCCGATCTGAATTAGGGCCTCTCTTTGTTCCACAGCAGGAAGGTCAAGAGTGATTGTGACATTGAAGCGCCTCCAGATGGCAGGATCAAGAAGGTGCTCATGGTTTGTAGCAGCGATGAGGATAACATTACTTGGAAGGTTGTCGAAGTTCTGTAGGAGGGTGGTTACCACCCGCTTGAGTTCGCCCAACTCGTTTGCGTCATCCCGTTTTTTGGCGATCGCATCAAATTCATCCAAAAACAGGATGATACGCTGGTTCTTCACAGAGTCAAAGACTTTACGGAGGTTTGTGCTGGTCTGGCCGAGATATGACGAGACAAGACCATCAAGCCTGACGTAGGCGATGGGCAAACTCAGAGCATTGCCGATGGCATATGCTGTCATCGTTTTGCCACATCCGGGAGGGCCACAGAGCAGCAACCGATTTGATATAGGGATATTGTGCTTTTTGAGGTTGGCGGCGTTATTCTGTTCGTCCACGAATTGTTTGATGATGTTCTTCTGGTTACCCGGAAGGATGACTTCATCAAGTGATGTTTCCGAGTGGACTATTTCGTACAGTTCAAGAAGGCTGTCTTTATCTCTTGGAGCCATAGTCTGGGAGGATGACGAAGAGAAGACGGCGGAGTTTCCGAAAGCATGATCGGATACCGGCCCTTCGGTTTTCTTCTTTTGTTCATATGCTTTCCGAAAGCGCGTGGCGGTCGGCACGTTACCTTTCTTCTCCTCATCCTTGATGAGTGTGTTCAGGGCTTCGAAAAACTGCTGCTCGTTGCCGCTGCAGTGGGCAACGATTAGGTTTTCAACTAATTCTGCTTTCATTCGGGATCACTTCCAATTGACATTTTCGTACACTCACGTACATCAAGGACTATTATAGCGGTTTATCGCCGTCTAGTCAACGATTATTTCGTACATGTTCGTACATGCAAACAACTTCACACTGCTGCTACATCCGCATATCCTGCGCAGGTTCGCGGATGCTGCGCTCGGATACGCCATGACGGAAACCCATAACTACCTGCCGCAGACACAGGACCCGATTGTGTGCGATAAGATGTATAAAGTGACCTTGGATCGATCGCTGAATCATGTGTTTGTTTTTCTCCATCCGCTGTGCTATACTAATTATATGAGTCAAAAAGAGATGCAAACGGTGTTCTGCTGAGCATCCGTCCTTCAGCCAAACCAACAACAAGGGAATCGAACTCTATGCAGCATGAACTCGATGATTGAGTGAGCACAGAGTATCATATAGGAGGGTGATTATGACTGGAATAGAAAACCTTGCACGGATTCGCGATCAAGCTTCAGTCGCCAATATCCGGCAAATAACCGATTGCTTCGTCTCACAGATCAACCCTCTGAAAGTGATCCTCTTCGGCTCGTTTGCAGATGGGACTTATACGGAGGACAGCGATTACGATTTCTATATCGTTGTGAACGACGGCCGGAATATCAGTGAAACTTCATATCAAGCGTATAAATCCATACGAGATGTCATGATCAGGCCTGTTGATATCGTGGTCGGGACCAATACACGCTTTGAAAGCAAGAGCAGAGCACGAAACAGCCTCATGATCGAAGGCGAGGTCTACAAAAACGGTATCCTGCTCTATGATCAGGCAGGCCAGACTGGCGGAAAGGAGGCTGCGATGTGAGCGAAAAAACTAATAATGAGAATCTCCACGGTACTGATACCTCGGAAGCTGCCGACGTGATCGACGAGGGAGAATATCTCGAATGGCTCAAGTTTTCCCAAATGGATTATTCAAGCGCGAAGTATCTGTTTGACAGTCCGCTCCATCCGCGGCCTTTGGAGATCATTTGCTACCACAGTCAGCAATCAGCGGAAAAAGCGGTGAAAGCTTTGATTGTGTTTTTCGGAGAACCCGGCGGAATGCCGAAGGTCCACAACATCAGCTTTCTTTTGAATCAGATAAAGAACCTTGTGAAAGAACGGACAGGGAGCGAGATTACCGCAGAAATTTACGACTGCGCCGATCGTCTGACCCAATTCAGCGTCATGCCACGCTATCCAAACGAGATTGAGGTAGACGAACCTATGACGCGAAAAGCTCTTGAAGATGCAACTGATTTAATAAACTGGGTAAACGGCATCATCGAAATCTCAGGTCGGGGAGAGCCGATTGAGACCTGATACGGATACAACAATCTCTGCGTCAAGCGGAGCCAGATGCAAACAGAAGTTTTGTTGAAGTCGAAACCTGGTTAAGAGGACTATTCAAAGAGCTAAAGCCTGTGTGATTGTCGCTGGTAAAGTCGGGGAGGTAATTGGAGCATTACTGACAGAAAATGGTGCTTATCGTTTCTGTGATACATCCATACAGAGCGGCAAGGATTACCGAAGAGGGATTCAGTCTCTTTTCGAAGGAAATATGGCGGCTTATAGGAATCCTTCATCGCACGAGAATCAGACTTTATCAAAAGCAGAAGATGTTGTTGGCTGGATGAAAGGCCCGGATGGCGGAGCTGTACCAATTCGGAATGTGAGCAACGGTGAAGCCGCAGAGGTTGGTAGGGAATCAAACCATGTAACGCTGTTCTTGAACGGCATGAACATACTGTGCCGAACGGGATTCTGATATGGGACCAAGTATTAAGAGGGGAGGACTTCTGATGACAATCAATAAACTGGTTATCAAGAACTACAAGCTCATCAGAGATATAGTTATCCCTCTGAATCCGGATATCAACATCTTTGTTGGTGAGAATGATGCAGGAAAGAGCACGATCCTTGAGGCTCTTTCGATTCTCACGTCAGGAAAGCTTAATGGCTTTGCTTTTGAACGGCAGCTGAAAGCGAATCTTTTTAACAGCATAACTCGGCAGGAATACATAACAGCTATAAAATCAGGACAAACACCCGCTCCACCGAGCGTTGTTTTCGAGTTGTATTTTGATGGAGATGCTGACTACAAGGGCAGCAATAACACTCTTTCAGAAGATACTGTGGGCATCAATATCACAGTTAAGATTGCTGATAGCAATACAGCGATATACCAAAAGATGCTGGAAGCGGGCGATGTGAAGGACATTCCCGTTGAACTGTATACCGTTGATTATCATTACTTCAGCGGTGCTCCGGTATCTTTCAGGTATGGACCGTTCAAGAGTGTGTTCATCGATACGACTCGGAAAGAGTACTCTGGGATCGTCGATCACTTTGTTTCTGGCAGCATTACTGAAAACCTGTCCGCTGAGCAACTTCGAGATCTGGCGATTGCGTATAGCCGAAGCAGGCGTGAGTTTCATGATGATGAGACGGTTAAGACTCTAAACGAAGCTGTAAAATCGGTTATTCAGGGGCGTAGTGTCTCTCTCGGACTTCGGGAAGATGAGGTTGAGGCTTGGAAGAAGCAATTGTCCATTGTTGTGGATGAAATTCCCTTTGAACATTTGGGATTCGGAACACAAAACACCTTGAAGATAGAACTCGCATTGCAGAATGCTGAGGAACAGGCAAATATCGTTTTGATGGAGGAGCCAGAAAACAATCTCTCCTTCACCAACATGGCAAAGCTTGTGGATCATGTCTCTGCTTCAATCGGCAAGCAGGTTTTCATATCAACCCATAGCAGTTACATTGCAAATAAACTGAACCTTGAGAATGTTATACTGGTTAATGGTGGCAAAGTTACATCGTATAGAAATCTTCCTGCCGATACAAAAAAGTATTTCATCAAACTTCCAGGGTATGACACGCTTCGGTTTGCATTAGCTTCAAAAGCTATTCTGGTGGAAGGACCAACCGACGATCTGATAATTCAGAGAGCGTATAAGGACAAGTACGGTAAACTTCCTCATGAAAACGGCATTGATATTATAGTTGTTGATTCTCTTGCGTTTAAGCACTACTGCGACATTGCGCTGCTGATGAGGAAACGGATAGCGGTTGTTACGGATAATGATGGAGATATAGAAAAGAATATCCGAGTGAAATATGACGGGTATCTTGGTAAGGACGAGCTTACTTTCTACTACGATGAAAATGTCGATCTACACACGATAGAACCAAGCGTTTTGGCTGTGAACTGTGAAAATGGGCAGCCTATCGAGGATTTCAAACGAATGATTTCTTCAGAAACTCGGTATTCACTAAAGAGTCGTGATTATGATGGAATACTTGATTTCATGACCAACAATAAAACGGAATGGGCATTCAGGGTGTTCGAGGCTGAGAAATGTATTAAGTACCCTGTTTATATTCAGAGAGTGATTGCTCATCATGAAGAACACTATTAAGATTTCAGCAGCCGGATCTGGAAAAACGTATGATATTTGCCATGCTGCTTTAAATGTGGTTGCTGGTGGCGACAAAAAGGTATTAATCGTTACATACACAAACCGTGGAGAAAACGCTGTTGAAGCCGAAATCAGAAAGCAGAATAAAGGCGTTCTTCACCCGCAAATAGTTATAAAGACTTGGTATCGATTCCTACTGTCGGACACAATTAAGCCATACCAGCGTTATATCACTGGAGGTGGCTCTTTCAATGTGCTGAAAGGTATAGACTATACCCAGACATTTGGCACAGTAAACTATCAACGAAAAGGGACAAGAGCAAGATATCTGACCAGAGCAGGGAATGTTCTCTCAAATCAAGCATCAGAGCTTGCATGTTTTCTGGATGAGAAGAGCAGAGGGAAGATTATTGGTAGGCTCAGTGAAATCTACAGCAACATCTACTTTGACGAAGTTCAGGATCTTGCAGGATATGATATTGATCTTCTGAAGCTTTTATTGGATTCGGATATCTCTGTTACATGCTGCGGTGATAATAAGCAGGCAACGTTCAGTACGCACAATGCGAAGAAGAATAAGAATCTAACGGGAAAGAATATATGGCAGTTCTTTCAGGGGCTTGACAATGTTGAGGTTGAGCAGAACTTAGCCAGCCGCAGGTTTAATCGAGATATATGCTGTTTCGCAAACAGGCTCTTTCCAGTTGGCGATCCGATAACCACAATCATGGATGAAGAGACTGAACATGATGGTGTGTTCCTAATCGGCCAGAGTGATGTGGACGTTTATTATCAGTATTTTCGTCCACAGGTTTTGAGGTTTGATGCGAAGACGATAATAGAGAAATATCACGCAGTAAACTTCGGTGCTTGTAAGGGAGAGACATTCGACAGAGTGCTGATCTACTCAAACGGCCCGCTTACGGATTTCGTAATGAAAGGTACTGCACTTAATGCGCCGGAGAAGTATTATGTTGGCGTAACCAGACCGAGATATAGCATTGCAATTGTTCTGAAAACGGTGCCGAACGCACTGAATGGATATGAAGAAGCGGTTATTACCTGCGGAGACAAACAGGTCCGATGCTTGAGGTGTATTGTAGAGGGATAAACATGGCGAGGTGGGATAATCCAGGGATTCCTCATAAAGGATGGGCGCTGGTTGGATGCGTTGATCTGGGCGAGGATGTTTATGGTGATGACGAAATCGAATACGAGACTTGCGAGATGTGCCATAATGAAAAAATCCGCTATGTCCATATTCTCACACATCCAAACTATCCGGGAGCAATCCGTGTTGGGTGTGATTGTGCCTGCAAAATGACGGAGGACTATGTAACTCACCCGGATGATGAGCGAAGGTTGCGGAATAGGGCAAATCGTCGGCGGAACTTCCTAAAGCAAGAATGGTATCGTAGTACTAAGGGAAATTTGGTTCTAAACTATAAGGGTGAATATATAACTGCTGTTGAAAAGCATGGTCGATGGAGTTGTGTATATAGGAATCGATGGATAAACAGTTTTCATGGTCAAATCATAACAGATTTTGCAACCTTGAAGCTCGCTGCGTTTGATGCTTTTGATGAGGAGTAGATTATGCTTGAATGGTATTCAACAGGGTACAGTTTAAGATCTTCCAACAAATTTTCCAACAAACTAGGTAAAATGCCCTGAAATAAGGCAACACGAAGCAAAACCAATCGAAAAGAAGATACCGCCTAAACCCTTGTGTTGCAAGGCTTCAGGCGGTATCCGGGGGCATGAATGAGTACGGCCAAAAACGCTGTCAGGTCGATTGGTAAGGATGAGGTCCCCGGTCCGAATCCGGGCAGCAGCTCCAACTTTTTGCCCTGAAATCTTGATGGTTTCAGGGCTTTTTGTATGTTTTCCGTAACTTTTCGGCGTATTTTGAAAGAGCGGGATTTTCGCTCATTTCCGAAAAAAGCATATAAAAAAGCAGAGGCAGTCTTAAAACTGTGCATCTTCAAACAAAAGGGCCGCCCTCATTGGGCGGCCCTCTATTCATGATCGGCGGTTATGCCTCATCCAGGGTGGCGGCTATGATCCCGATTGCATCTCGATTGCCGTGGCTGGCTGCCACGATCAACCGCAGCCCATCCAAGTCATACCCCTTCGCGTTTGCTATTTCCAGAAACCGCCATGCACGGTCCGCTTCTTCCTTTGTCGCGTCGATCATAACTCTTATGTATTCATTCAAGAGCTCGATGCGCTCAGGCGGCAGACTAGCAATATAATCCTCGATCTTCTTATTCATCTGTAAATCCTCCCTTGATAATCTCGCGGGGGCCGTGATAAGATGATCCCGGCCTCCCTTGTTGTCTGTGGGGCCTCTCTTGGCGGCTCCCTCCGCTTCCTGGGCTGGGGAGCCGCTTCTTTTTCCTCCCTTCCCGCTTATCATAGCAAATCTAACGCTAGATTGTAATGCCATTATTGCACAAATATCCAGTGCCAGATTTGGGCGGATTGTATCTATCACTAGATTCCGCAGCCTGATATAATGGCGAGAAAGGGGGGCATACAATGGCCGGAAAAACAGACTATAAGAACACCTGGAACAAAGAAAACCTGGATCGCGTTTCTCTCTATGTCCCGAAGGGCAAAAAGGAATTAATCAAGGCCCACGCAGCCGCCAGGGGCGAAAGCCTAAACGGATTCATAACCAGGTCCATAGACGAAACCATGCAGCGCGATAACGAGAAGCCGGGGGAATGATCCCCCGGTCTTTTCTTTCATCCCAGCAGGTCAAAACCTCTGGCGGTCTCGGCTGCGAAGCTATCCAGAACATCATCATCAAACCACGTGGGATTCGTGGTCGCGCTCTGGATCGCACCGGCGAAGCTATCAAATAGCCCAAGGTAACTATCGGCAACGCTGCCGATCTCCTGGGCGCGGGCCGCTACACGCTTGTATTCCAGGGCCTTGATCTCGTTCTCCGCGTCCGCCTGGTCTTTCTCCAGCTCCGCCGCCTTCTTCGCGGCGTGGGCGCCGATGATCCGCGCAGTCGTTACAGACGCCTTTTCGAGCATCCTTTCCAGCTCCCGCGCCGTGCAAATCCCGCTTTCCAGGAGCATCACCGTCTCCCGATCCACCTTTGCCGGGTCAGCGCAGAAAGCATCCTCCAGGGCTTCGGCCAGCTCGTTCCTGATCTCCCTGATCTTCTGCTGGGCCTGCCCAGGAAGGGCGGCAGCATAAGCGCTCTTTTGCCCCTCCGCCGCAATCAGCTTCGCATTCCATTCAAGCCCCTTGGCATAATCGTCCGGGTCAAGCGGCTTCCTGGAAGGATCGCCGATGTGGTAATAATCGACCTTATCCTTGGCCTTTGCCTGGGCGTCGCTCAGGTCCCGATAGACCTGCCGGGCCTGCTTCATATAGGCATCCAGGCGATCAACATACTTTCCGAATCTGCTCATTTCCTTTTCCTCCCATTACTGAACTCGCCGCAGCATTTCCTTGGCGAATTTCTGATCTTCTTCGGGCATCCGATCCCCGCGCATATACTTCATAACGATCACGGCAGATTCCAGATCGTCAAACTCCGCGATATGCCGGGGGTGATGCTCCGCAGTTTCCCTAACGTCGGCA
>JAEEGK010011517.1_pt1 | contig 20194 bp, 14 predicted proteins | sample 8958771 | NCBI WGS metagenome assembly JAEEGK01 (sample SAMN16246547, study PRJNA631951) | gut metagenome | biome: gut microbiome; feature: rumen; material: SC-attached | host: Bos | place: Iran: Karaj | collected 2018-10
AAATATTATAATTAAAAATTTTAATTAAATACTTTATTAATAATTTTCTAATATTAATTTTTATTATAAAATATAATTATAATATTTAATAAAAAATTTTATTGAATAATACTTATTTTTTTATGATGTTTTTATAATTTAAATAAAAAAATAATATACTAAATTAAATTTGTTAAATATTATATTCAGAATTTATTTATAATGAAAGAATAAATATTTAATTATTTAATAAAATAAAAGATAAATAATAAAATTATAAAAATAAATTTTAAATTTTATTTTTACTATAATTTAAATCAGTTAAAAGAGGCAAATCAAATTTTCCAGAATCATAATATTCAAACTTTTTTAATTTTTTACTTATATTAATAGTATCATTTATATCTGAATCAAATTTTAATTTATTATATTTACTTTTATTTTTATTTTGATAATTTTTAACTAAACTTTTATAAAAAGTAGAAATTGAATTTTTACTTTTTTCATCATAATGATTATTATTAGCTTCACTAACATTAAGAATATTATAAAAATTACTATTACTATAATTTAATGATGTTCTTATTGTTTTATTATAATTATAATTAGATTCAGTTAATAAAATAGGTCTAGAATCATTTGATATTGTTGATAAATAAGCATTATTATTACTTTTATTTAAAAAATTATTATTATTTTCATGTTTAATTTTAATTTTTAATTTTTGTTTTTTGTTTATATATTTATTTATATTTTTAGTATCTAATTCTAAAATATTTGATTTAAAATCATTTTTAAATTTTGTTTGTTTTTCACCTTTTATCGCATCATTTATTGCTTTTTCAATTTTTCTTTTTTTTGAAACTAAATTTTTTATATTATATTTTTCATTAAAATATTTTTTATCATTTAATAATTTTTTGATGAAACTTTTTTGTTCTTGAATTAAAGGAATTAGAGATTCTTTAAAATCTTTATAAAATCCTTCAAAATATTTTACATTTAATTTTAATAAAACAGTATATTCTTTTGTCACAAATAAACAATTATTATAATTTTTTTCTATTTTTTCACAACTTTCAAAACCTGCCATTGCTCCTTTTGTTAATTGAGATAATGTTTTTAATTTAGTAGAATTTATTATAAAATCTTCTCTACTACTATGATTTTCTAAATTACATAAAGCACATTCTCCTTGATATAATAAATATAAATTCTCTGCTTTATCATATGGTGTATAAACAATAGTATTTTTATCAAAAAAAAGTGGAACTAGCTTAGTTAAAATATGTCTAATTTTTATTTCTTTTCTAAATATTGGAAATCTATTTATTATAAATTTTACTTTATCATTGTCAGATTTTAAAAATTTATGACATAAAATTCTATTAAATGGTTCTTTTTCTAAATAAAATAAATCCGTATCTTCTACTGCATATATTGATGTTGTTCTTCTTATATCATATATTAATCCCCATTCACCAAAACACATCCCGTCACTTAATGAAAATTTTTCTAATTCAAATTTTTTTATAAATTCATTTAAGACTTTTCCTTTTAAAGGTTCACTTGGAGTTTGATAATATAAAATGGCTTTAATTATTTTTTTTATTTTTCTTTTTTTTTTTTCGGATTTTATTGGACTAAAATTTGTTTTACTTTTTTTTATTTCATTTAGTAATTTTTGATCTATTTCATTATCAATTTCAAATTCATTTTTATTTATATCCATTTCTAAAATAATAGGTTTATCTGAATTTTTTTTAATAAAATTAATATCTTCTTTTTCTTGTTCATTATTTTCAACAGCTTCAAAAATACTTGATCTCTTTTTAAATCTAGGTAACGTTTCTTCTTTTTGAAATTTTATTTTCTTTTTTTCTTTCTTTTTTGTTTTTTCTTCTTTTTCTTTTTCTTTTTTTTCTTCTTTTTCTTCATCTTCTTCAATTTCATATTCTTCTTCACAATCTGACATAAAATTGTTGATAGGAATATTATCTTGACATTTATATTCATCTTCATTAGCCCCAGTTAAAGTATCAATTTGAAATTTTTTGAATAAATCTGTCCATGTTACTTCTCTTATTACTACTTTACCTTTAATTACACCATACAATGCATCAGGCTTATCAAATTGTCTAAATATATATTGACCTTTTTTGCAATAATAATGTTTAATATAATAACTTATTTTTCTTATATCTTCATGACACAATCCTTGATAATTAATATAACGAATTAAACCTTTAAATTTTAATAATGATATATAAATTAATTCAGTTTTTCTCATTTGTTCTCTGAAAGTTTTTTTTCTTTCTTTTGGTCTTTTAACTTTTTTGAATTTTGAGTCAAAAACTAAAATAGGTTTTGAAGCTTCATTTATCAAAATATCATCATAATTTAAATCATTATTTAATATATTATCCATTATAGATTTTTCTTCTACATATCTTGCAATCATTAAAATCCAATTTGCAAATAATTGAAAAAGTTTATTTGTTTTTAATAAAGATTTCCAAATATTCGTTTCATTATTGTCATTCATATTTGTTTAATTAACACTTTGATTTATTAATAAAAATCTAATATAAAAATTATGAATTTTATATTTTTAATATATATATTATACAATAATTGATATTTATTATTATATTTATAATATATATTATTAATTGTTATATATTTTTAAAATAACGTTAAAAAGAAATAATTATTATTTTTTAAAGAAAAAATAATATTATGTATTATTTTTCTTTATTTTTTTCAATTTTCAATTCATTCCAACCTGATATTTCATCTTTTTCTTTTTCAAAATTTAATAATGGCATTTCACCTAAAACAATTTCTGCCGTTGTATGTACAATATTATCTTTTTCACATAAATGACCTCCATAAGTCTTTCCTTTACTATCACTAATTGAGATATGTAAATGTATTCTATCATTACAACTTATATTTCCAACTAAAGAAGTTATTTCAAAATTTTCATTTAATTGTAAAAATTCTGTTGCATTAGCTAATCTGATATTAATTTTTTTTAAACTTCCAACACATGTTAAAATACAAGCAGCTTTAATCTTATTTATTTCTATATATTTTTTTATTTCTTGATATAAATCTTGTCCTGGATGTAATCTAAAAACATGAGCTATTAAATTTGAATTAAAAATTGTTGTATTATTATAATAATTCATAAAAATATTTATATTATTAAATATTGATATAAAAAAATATTATCAAATTAATTTTTAGAATAAAATTATAATTTTAATATGTCTGAAAACCTAAAATTTGAAAAAATAAATATTGAACCTGAATATTTATTTAATTTAACATATACTTTTGATGGACTTACAAGATTTTTAGGTCAATTTAATAGAAATCAGGAAAAAATTATTCAAAGATTAGAACAATTAGAAGAGACTCAAAAAAATTTACAAAATCAAACTGCAAAAATAGCTGAAGCTCAAACAACAACAAATTATAGTATGAATACATTATTAAGTCCAGAAAGTATGAAAAAACCTTTTAAAAAAGAATTAAAAAAAAAAACATCAGATGAAATATTAAATGAAATGGGTGTTCCTGAATCGTTAATTATAAATGAAAACGTTGATTTAGAAGGAAAAGTTAAAATATTAGAAAAAAGATTAAATAAAATTCATATATTTATTCCAAGAATTCCAAGTGATACAAGTAAAAATCTTTTAGATATTTTAGATGATATAAAAATGACTTTAAAAAATTTAAATGATAAAGGATTAGAAAGAGATAATTTTGAAAAAAATACAAAAAATGAACTTGAAGAATTAAAAATAAAAATTAATGATTTTAAAATATATGATATTTTTAAAGATGCTAAAATAACAGGAGGTACACTTGATGTAAGTAAAGTTTTAATACAAAATTTAGAAAATAAAATATTTAAAAAATTAGGATTTCAAGATGAAAGATTTAAAAAAAATGAAGAAGATATATTTAAAAATAAAAATGATATAAATAATTATAAAGGATTTTCTGAACAACATATAAGAAGTATGAATAATTTAAAAGAATCTTTTGATAAAAATTTAAAAGATTTAGAAAATATAAAAACAGATTATTCAGAAAATTTAAAAAAAATTAAAGATTTTATAAACAAAAATAATATTGAATTAAATGAAAAAATAAAAAATTTAAAAAATGAAATGAAAAATTCAAATAATCAAATGGCATTATTAGATGAATTTTCTCCCATTAAAAAAGATAATCAACAATTAGCTAATAATGGTTCAGAATCAGATATAAATTCATTAAGTAATAAAGAATTTAAAAGATTTAAAGAAATTGTTTCAAAAAAAATTTCAATTTTAGATTCTAAAGTTTATGAATTATCAAAAATGGAAAATAAATTTAAACCAATCAATAACGAATTAGATGAAATTAAAATAAGAATTAATACAAAAGCAAGTTTACAAGATATTTATAATATTAAAGAAAGTATAGATTCAATTAAATTAGATATCGAAAAAATGAAAGATATTGAAGATGAATTATCAGATGATACAAAACATTTAAAAATTAATATAAATGAATTTGCTAGAAAATTACAATCTTTAATAACTCAAAATTATACCGCAAAAAAAAAGAAAAAAAATAATGCAAACATCGAAGATGAAGAAGATTCAGATATTTTAACAAATAAAATGTTAAAATTAACATTAGAAAACTTTTTAAGTTTAAATACTTTTTATGATTTTAAAAAAGAATATGATAAAAATTATGAACGTCTTAAAAATGAATTAAATCTATTTAAAAATTCTTATTATGAAATATTAGATACATTAAAAGATAAAGTAAATGAAAATGAAATAAAAAGTTTAGAAGATTATTTAGTAGGATTAGTAGAAGAAACAAAAGAAAGATCAACTAAATTATATGCAAAAAGAATAGATGTAAATAAAAATATTAAAACTTTAGAATTACAAATTAAAGAAATTGTTGAAGTTTATGTGAAAAAATTTGATACAGGAGATAATTGGATTTTAGCTAAAAAACCTATTAATGCCTACACATGTGCAAGTTGTGAAGCTTATTTAGGAAATATAGATAAAAAAAATGATGATTATTATGAAAATAAAGATTATGATAAATTTGATAAAGCAAATAAAATTGGAAATGGATTTAGTAGAATTTTAAATTTAATAAATATTAACAATGGAATGGAAACTAGAAATTTAAAAGGAAAATTAAATGATATGAATATGACTGAATATATAAATAATAATATTAATGAGAAAAAGAAAATTTTAACTGAATATAATTCAAAAAGAGAATATGAATCTGAAAATGAAAATTTAAATAAAAAAATTAATAATAAAAAGAAAAAATTTCATCATTATATTCAAAGTCAAGCAATAGGAAATAGTAATATTCAATATTTTAAAGAAAAATCAAAAAATCTAAATGAAATAAATAATAATAATAATGAAATTTTAAGTGATGATGACCGAAAAAATAAAAAGCAAACAACTAAAGAAGATTTAAATAAAAATTTTATTGAAGGTCCAAAAGTAATGAAAATTATAAAAAAAAATAAAAATTGATTATTTTATTTTAATTTTTATCATAAAATTATAAATAATTTCATTTTAATTTATAAATAAATTTAAATATTTTTTTTTAATAAATTAATTAATTAAAATAATTAATAATTAATTTAAAAGCAATGTATTCTTATACATTAAAATTTAAAAAAATACAATAAAAAAGACTTAAAAGTAAAAACATAAAAAAAAAAATAGAAAAATAAAATAAAAACAAAAATAATTAAGGTTAATAATAATTATTAATATCATTTTAAAATAAAAATGAATGAAAATCAATTATCAACTTCTTCCTCAACCTCAACAACAATTTCTCCTTTAAATTCACCCAATCCTTTTATAAATCTTCCATTTCTGCAAAAAAAATATATTGCAATCTTTGATTGGGATGACACATTAATGTGCACTAATTATTTAGAAACTTTTTCTATAAATTATTCTGATATATTTAAATTTAATATTAGTTTGGAACAAATAAATCCACTATTATTAAAAGAACTTTCTATATTAGAATTAAATATTATTGAATTATTTCAAGAATTATTAGAAAAAAAAATTAAAATTTTTATAATATCTAATGCCAAAAAAGTTTGGATTAAAAATTGTTTAAATTTCTTTTTTACAAAATTAAAAGAATTTATAAATGAAAATAACATTGAAATTTATTCAGCTGTTAATTTAGTTCAAAAAAAAGAAAAAAATAATAGTTATAAAAAAACTAAAAAAATAAATTGGAAAATTAGGTGTTTTAAAGAGATAATTTTAAAAAATTATAAAGAAAACTACTTAGAATTAAACATTTTAAGTATAGGTGATTCAAAAGAAGAAAAAATTGCAAGTTTTTATTTAAAAAAATTAAAAAATTATTATAAAAATATTAATGTAAATTTTATAAAATTTATTCATTTTCCAAGCGCTAAATGTATATCGTTACAATTAAAATTTTTACAGAATAATTATAACAATTTAATAAATAATAAAAATAATAATATATTCAAAATGAAAATTATAATAGAAAATAATAATAATAAAATTAATATAAAATGCATAAAAAAAGAAATAAAAAACTATAATTTAATAATGGAAGAAAATAATAATTTTTTAGGAAAAAAAAAATTAATTAATTATTAATAATTAATTTATGTTAATAATGAGAATTTATTTAAAAATTTTTCAATAATATAAATATTATACTTTTATTATAAATCATTATTATTTTTTAATAATAAATGAATATATTAAATAATATATTCATTTAATATTTTATAAATTTTTAATATTTTATTTTTTTTTAAATAATCATATGATAAAAAGAACTATAATTAGCATATTTTCTTCTATATTTATTTATAAAATTTTTTTTGCATTAAATGAAAATAACTGCGAAATTTTTGATTATAATAATAACGATAAAATAAAAGTATCCATTTTAATTCCGGTATATAATTATGAACAATATTTGAGAGATTGTTTAGATAGTGTAATTAATCAAAGCTTAAAAAATATTCAAATAATATGTGTTGACGATGGTAGCACTGATAACTCAGGTAAAATATTAGATGAATATGCTCAAAAAGATAAAAGAATAATAGTAAAACATATTAAACATGTTAGCATAGCAGAAACAAGAAATGAATGCTTAAAATATGCTACTGGAGAATATATAGGTTTTGTTGATGCAGATGATTTTATTTTTTATAAACAATTTGAAATTGCATATATTTATGCAAATAAAGATAATGTTGATATATTAGAATTTAAAAAATATGAATTTAATAAAGGCACTAACTTAGATGATACATATCATATTATTAATTTAAATGATAAACCTTTGTCTGATATAAAAGAAAATTGGCATTTTATTCAAAATGAAAATTGGAATAAAATTTATAGGACAGAATTAATTAAAAAAAATAATATTACTTTTACACCTAATACATATGCAGAGGATTTACAATTTAATTATAAGGTTATTCCATTTATTAAAAAAATTAAATTTATTTCTATGAGATCGTATTTTTTCAGAAAAAAAACCAGAGAAGAATATAGAAAAATATTCAAAAATCCTTTTGATAATTACGAAAAATTTTTCATTGATATTATTAATTTTTATAAAGAAATTGGATTATTAGAAAAAGATCCAGTCTGGACTATTGAATTATTAATAGTATTATTTGAAAAATTATTTAGAAATAAAATAAAAATTAAGAAATATTTAGAAGGTTTTTTTAATATATTAAATCAGCAAAAGGATTTTATTAATAAAGAAAATATTAAAAAAATTAATAAAAATACAAGAAAATTATTAAATCTTTTTTTGAAATATTATTCAAATGAGTGTAAAAGTATAAAATTTAAAAAAGATTTTGAAAAGTATTATTCATAATCTTTTTCCTATAATTGAATTGAAATTTATTTATAAATAATTTTATAACTAATAATGTATATATATGTTAATTTGAGATTATATATTTTAATTTTTTAATTTATAGTTTTAATTAAATTTTAAAATTTTATTTAAATAATATTTTAAATATTTTTTAGTTTTATATTTATTAATTTTTTAATAAATATATTTATAATTTTAATAAATATTAAATTTAACAAATTAAATTAAAATATAATTATTATAAAAAGAATTTAAGCTTTATTATTTAAATATTTATTGATTTTTTTTTCAATTTATTTAATTATAATATTTTGCAATATAAATTAAATTTTTTTTATATTTTCATTTATTTTTATAATTTTAAAAAATTAATTATTTTTATTATGAATCCTGAAGATAATAAAAATAATAATGAACAAAAAAATAATGAAAATAAAAATAAAGAACAAACAAAACAACCAAAAAAAAAGAAAGAAAAAACTAAAGAAGAAAAAGAAGAAGCAAGAAAAAAAGCAGCTGAAAAAAAACGTTTAAAAAAAGAAGAAGCAGCAAAAAAAGAACAAGAATTAAAATTACAAAATGAAAAAAACCAAACTCAAAATGATGAAAATAAAAATCAAAATAATGAAAATAAACACAATAAAAAAAAAGAAAAAGAAAAAGAAAATGAATCTCAACATCAACAAAATAAAAAAACTGAAAATATTCATCATCAACATCAAATAAGAAAAATATATGCATTAACAACATATGAAGAACGTATTAAAGAAAAAAATTCTAAAGAAAATTTAAATCCTAAAATTTCAAGTAAATATATAATTAAAAAATTATTATCAAAAAAAGATTCTTTTAAAGATGTAAATGAAGATCTTATTTATATTTTAGTAAAACTTGCAAAATGTGGTAGTCATAAACAAGAATCAAATTGTTTAGAATTATTAAATGCATTTAAAAATTTTATAGAAATATCAAACGAAAAAACGAATGGAGAATATTATGAATTTGTAAATAGTGTAAAAAATATGATAGATGAAATAACAAATATTATAAATGAAAATAAAGACATTGGAGCAGGTGTATTTAATACTTTAGAATATTTAACACAATTAAAATATAATATAAATGATTTTCAAAAAGATGTTAAAACAATAATAATAAAAAATTATTTAATTGAACAAATAAATATTTTCATAAAAAATAAAATACAAACAAAATCAATAATAAGTGACAAATCAGCAAATCATTTAATTCAAAATAATGATGTTATTTTAATCTATGGAAAATCAAAAATATTTAGAAATATTTTATTATCAGCACATAAAAATAATATTAAATTTAAAATAATTTTTGTTGATAATAGAAGAGAAAATCATATGATTCAGGAAATTGAATTTTTTGCTAAATTAGGTATATCCGTTGAATATACTTATTTAAATGGTGTGGTCGGTTTAATAAAAAATGTTACTAAAGTTTTTATTAAAGCTAAATCTATGTTATCTAATGGTTATTTACAAGGACAAGTTGGAACTTCATTATTATGTTGCATAGCTAATTATTTTAATAAACATGTTATTGCATTTTGTCAAACATATAAATTTTGGGATAAAATTATGTTAAATTCTATTGAAAAAAATAATTTTAATAATATTATTGAAGAATATAAAGATGATAAATTACAAAGATTAGAATTAAATTATGATATAACCCCTGCGATTTATATAAATATGGTTGTTTGTGAATTTGGTTCTATACCATCAACAAGTGTTCCTGTTCTTATAAGAGAATTTGGATTAAAACAAATTTAAAAAGAATGTTTTTTAATAATTTAAAATATTAATATCGTTAAATTAAAAATTAATTTATATATTTAAATTAATTAAATAATATGAAATAAAAGTTTATTTATTATATTCAAATAAAATTATTTTTTATTTTATTATTTTTTAAAATTTTAATAATAATTATAATTTTAAAGAATAAAAATTAATATTATTTTAAATTTTGTTTCATAAATTATTAATATTTATTTTATTATAATTATTATTTATGATAAAAATTATAATATAATTTTTATAAAAATATTTTATATTTTTAATTTAAAAATAATTATTATAAATCAATTAAAAAAAATTATTTTTATTGATAATATTATAATAAAAATATATTAATTTTCCACAATTATAAACAAATATATATCAATATATATTTTTATATATCACAATAAAATATTAAATTTCATCTTCTCCTTCTTTAAACTCATCAACTACAGGATAATCTCCCACTTTTATATAATTAGGTCTAACCATCATTCCATAATTATTCTCACATTCAAAATATTTTTTACCTTTTATTGTACCATTTGTATCTCCCATAGGTTCATCCAAAGCAATTCCAACCCAAAATCCATGTCCCATTTCTTTACATTTACCTACATATTTAACTTCTCCTCTTCTTACTCCATCTCCTAATAAACATCTATCTCCTACTTTTATTTCTTTTGCTTCAAGTTCATAAGTAGGTCCTTGTGATTCTTTAATTTTTTTTTTATAATTAGGGTCTTTCATTAATTTTTTACGAAATTCTCTAACATTTCCAGGTCTTTTCATATAATCTTCTTCAGAAATTTCATATTTTTTTACAGTATTTAAATCATCTATATTATTTTGGACTAATATACCATTTGGGTTTAAATCAGTTACATGAATAGTATCATATTGTTCTATACCTAAAATTTTTAATGTTTTTTCATCATCATATACACCAAAAGGTGTTTCAGTTCCATCTGCTTTAATAAGTTTTAATTTCATATATTCTGGGAGGGTCCCAAATTTTTTTGAAAGAACATCTTTTACTTCATTTAATGTTGTTGATGAATGAAAACGAATTTCTTGTAAAACTGTTTTAGTATGTGAATGAGTTGCATTTATTTTTATTACTGGATCTGGGTTTTGTTGCATTTTTATAAAAATAATAAATATTATTCTATTTTTTTTATTAAAAAAATTTAAATTAATATTAAATTTTATAATTTAATATTTTTGTGAGTAAATTAATTTTATTACTATTTTTCTTTTTATTTTTAATAAGTATTTAAAAAGAAAAAATATTTAATATATATAAAAGTATTTTTATAATGAATGATAATAATTTAACATTAAATAATTTAGTAGAGGTTTTAAATATTAATACAATTAATGAATTAGAACTTAAAAAAAAAGAAGAATTATTTAATAATGTAAAATAAATTTTTAATAAATATTTTTATTTTTAATATATTTATATAAAATTTTATTAATATTAGTATAGAAAATTACCTAATTTTTCACCTCTTTTGTTACAAATATGTGTAAATTTAAATAATAATTTTTCAGAAGAAATTGTGTTAAATTCAGCTATTCAATTAAAAAATTATATAACTAATTTTTGGAAATTTTCTAATAATAACGAAGAAAATCAAAAATTAATTTTTAATGATGATGAAATAATTATAATTATAAATGAAAATGATAAAAATTATATAAGAAATAATATTATAGATGCTGTTAGATATAGTATTTTTGTAAATAAAATAAAAATATTAAAGCAATTAAATCAAGCAATAAAAAAAATATTAAAATTCGATTTTGAAAAAATTTGGAAAAATGATTATATGAATAAAATAATAACCTGTTTTGAAACAAATAATCAAAAAGAAATATATGCAGGTATAATTTTGTTCCACCAAGTAAGTAAATTATATGAATTTGAAAATGAAGATTCAATTAAAAAATATAATGATGAATTAAAAAAGATTAATAATTATTTATTATCATTTCTTAATCAATGTACTAATTTAAATGATCCTATTCAAAGTCAATTTACATATAAAATATTAAAAATCTTTTTTAAAAACTTCCAAGGTGATATACCAGAAATAATTACAAATGAAGCCGTTTTTAATGATTATTCAGAAAATATTATAAAATGTTTAAAATTTGAAATATTAGAAAATAATTTAAAAAATAATATTTTTTGGAAATTAAAAAATATTTCCTATAAAATTATTGCAAGAATAACTCAAAAATATTCTTTAATGCAATATAAAGAAATTAATCCTTTTAGAGAATTATTAATTAATAAATTTATACCAAAATTTTTTGAAGTAATTAAAACAATTTATTTATCAAATGATAACAAAAATTATATAAATAATTTTTGTTTAAAATGCACATATGATTTCTTTTCGTATTTAATTAATAATAATATTCTTGTTAGCGAAATTATTTTAATTTATAATAATGATTTAATTAAAGAGAAATTAATAAAAGATGCTATGTTAAATAATAATGATTTAGAATTATGGTTAAATGAACCAAAAAATTATTTAAATAAATTTATAGATGATTTAGATTTATATGATACTAAAAGATATAGTGTATATAAATTATTAGATAAAATATTAACTTATAAACCAAATAAAGAAAAAATTCCTATTTATTTTAATGAATATTTTAGTTATTTTTTAAAAATTTTAGAAATAAATAGAAACGAATTAAATAATGAAAATAATATATTAAAAACTTTCAATGATCAAAAATTTATTCTAAATCAAAATAATATAAAAAATAATTTAATTAAAGAAGTAATATTATATTTTATTTATATGAATTATGATAGTGTATTAGATTATAATTCAGATGCTTTAGAAAATTTGATAAAAAATGATATTTTTCCTGAATTATCAAGTCCTTGTGAAATATTAAGAGAGAAATCTTTATTATTTTTAATAAAATTTAAAAGATATAATATAAAAGATGTTAATCTAATTAATTCAATAATAGCTAAAATATGTGATTTATTAGAAAATGATATTTATTTACCAGTTAAAATTTATGCGTTAATGGCATGTAGTTCATTAGTTAATCAAACTAATGTAAAAAATTTACTGAAAGGAAATATTAAAACATTATTAAGTATTTATATTAATCTAATGAATGAAATTGACTTAGATTGTATTATAGATAGTTTACAAATTATTATTTCAGAATTTAAAGAAGAAATAAGAGATTTTATTGTAAATTTATGTGAATATTTAATGAAATATTTTAACAAAATAATATTTCAAAAAAGTGAAGAAGAAAATAATTTTGATGAATTTAATTTAATTAATAATTTAATTAAAACATTTTCTGATATTGTAATTTATTTTATAAATGATTCAGAAATTTATAATCAAATAGAAAAATATCTTATTGAAGTATTAAATTATTGTTTATTAAATATTGCAATAGATAAATTAGAAGAAGGTTGTTATTTTTTATATAATATTTTAATTGAATGTAATAATATTCCAAATGTTCTTTGGAAATATTTTTTACCTTTGATAGAAAGTGTGATAGGAAGTCCAGAAGAAATTAATCAATTTAAAGAAGAATATCCTAATAAAATATTTGAAGGAATTGGATATGATTATAGTAATATAATATGTAAAATAATTATTATTTTTATTTCAAAAGATCCAAAAAATTTTTTGGAAGGAAAATTAGAGAATAATAAAAATTATATTGATTATACTATGAAATATATAGAAGAAATTATTAAACTATCTGAAACAAAAAGTAAATTTAAAAGAATTAAAAATGCATTTGATATAATTATAACTATATTTTTTATATATAAAGGAAATGTAGATAATTTATTAAAACAAATATTACAAATAATAAATGTAAAAATTAATTTTAATAATAAAATTTATCAAAATAAATTAAAAGTTTTATTAGGAAGTTGTTTTATTTATAATATAAAATTATGTATTGAATACTTAGTTAGTAATAATATTTTTGATAAAATAATAAATTTTTATTTTAATGATTTAGATAAATATAATTTTAATAAAATAGAAATTAAATTTATAATTATTGGTATTTATTATTTAATAGTTTATTTAATTGAAAATAATTCATTTAACACAGATAATAAAAAAACATTAAATTTTTTAATAATTTTATCGAATTTATTAATAAATAAATATGAAAATAATATTAATAAAAATTTAAATTATAATAATATAGAAAATTATAATAAATTTTTAAATGATGAATTTAATAATGAAGAAGAAGATTTTGATGAATTAGATTTTGATGATTATTCTGATTCATCTGAAGAAGATGATGAAAATAAATTTTTAACATTAATTAATTTTAATAAAGAAAATGAATTAATTGATATTAAAAATTTATTTAATATAATTTCAAATAAATTTCCAGATTTTTTTAAACATTTTTGTGAAAATGTTGATTATAATAAATTAAAAGAAGTTTTTTGTAAAAATAATTAATTATTTTTTAATATTAATATTTTAATTATATAAAATTTAAATAATAAAATTAAATTATGGGTTGTTGTGAAGCAAATGAACAATTATTATTTAATAAAAAAAGTGAATTAAATACTAGAAAAGAAAATGAAGAATTTTTAAACAAATTAAAAAATAATTTTAATATTAATGATAAATCTTTATCAAATATAAATAAAAATATAAATATGAATAATTCAGATAGTTTAAATGAACTTAAATTATATAATAATGTATTAAATAATCATTATAATAACTTAAAAAAAATTTCAAATGATATTATAAATACAAAACAAATATTAGAATTAAAAATTATTGAATCTCAATCTATAAAACAAAATGAAATTATAACTATTAATCCAGGAGGATTAATTAATAGTAATAGAAATGCGTTAGATGGTATTACTTATTTTGGAATGAATAACACAGATTATATAAATGATTATAATTTTCCTGATAATGAAACAAATATAGGTAAAAGACATTTTGAAATTGTATATGATATAAATATGAATGAATATAAAATAAAAAGTTTATTGAATAATGTTTTATATATAAAAATAACAATTAAAACCATATTAAAAAATAATTGTATTTTTTCATTTAGTAACACTTTAATAAATTGTAATTTTAAAACAAATGAAAATTTAAATGGTTCTATTATAACACTTAAAATTTTATATGGAGTTTGTGAAGGAAATGAATATACATTTGATAGTAATACACATTCTTTAATAAAAATTGGTAGATTAAAAACATCTGAAATTGATATTGAAATTAATGATGAATCAACAAGTAGAGTTCAAACATCTATATTTTATGAAAATAATAATTGGTATATTATAGATGGAAATAAACAAGAAAATTATAAATCATCATTAAATGGAACTTGGTTATATGCAAATGAATATTATACAATTTTTGATGGAATGATTTTTAGAGCAGGAACAACATTTTTTGAATGTAATATTAAAAATAATAAAAACAATATAAATATTGAATAAAATATTTTTTTGTAAATCAAAAGTAATATTTTTCTACTTATTTATTTATTTATTATATTTAATATAATTTTATATATTAATTAATATTTTTATGAATATAAAAAGTAATGAAATATTGGAACAAAATATATTAAATTCTTTATATTCTTCAATTATATGTCAATATTGTGATTGTGTTTTTAATAATCCTATCTATTGTAAATCATGTGGAAATATTATGTGTTTTTCTTGTTTTGAAAATTATATGAAATATTATAGAGAAAAAAAAGATGTAAATAATTATCCTTGCTTATGTGGTAAAAATGCAAATTATAAAAAAACTCAAATTATTTCAGAAATTTTATTAAAACTTCATTTTAAATGTAGAAATAATTGTGGGAAAATATTAAAATATTCTGAATTAAATAATCATTATTTAAAAGATTGTGAAAAAATAGATTATAGTTTATTATATGAAAATTTATTTAAAGAATTTAATGATTTAAAAATTAAATATGATAAATTAGTTGAAGATAATAATACAATTAATATTATTACAAAATATCATGTTCATCCTTTATCTAAATGTAGATTAGATAGAGCAACTTATATATGTAATAAATGTTTAAAAGAATATAATGGTTTTATTCCTTCATATTATTGTTCATTATGTGATTATGATTTATGTGAAAGTTGTGGAAGAAAAATAAAAAATTTATCTGTCGATTATTAATTTATATAAATATAATTAATTAAATATATTAATAATTATTTTCTAGAGTAAATCAATTGAATGTTTTATATCTAAAATTTTAGGTAAAATTCTTTTATGTAATTTTGAATATAAAATTTTATCATTTAAATAAATTTCAAATGCTCCTGTTGTTGTTAAATAATTATTTAACCATTTATGAAAAATAAAATTTCCTATTCCAATCATTAATTTATTATTATTTATAGTATCAAATATAATATCAGGAATAGGAACTTTTCCTTTTAACATTGAACTTCCAAATACTAATCCTGAAATTATCATTTGACTCATAAATGTATATTTACTAAAAAATTTTTTATTTGGGGAAATTGGATATTCTTCTTCAATTACTTTATATTCAGTGAAATTTCCTTCTAAATCTTTTTTAAATTGTTCAAAAAATTTTTGATAACTTACTTTATCATATTTAATTAAAATTTTTTTATTTCGAAATTCATTTCTTTTTTTTTGTTTTTTTTTATGAGATGGTAAATCTGCATCATCATCTTCATCATCAAAATTATTATTTTTTTTAATATCATTTTCTTTTTTATCATTTATGTCTTCTTCAATTTTTTCATTTTTAATTTTATCATAATCATCTTCAATATTATTTATAATGGGTTTTTTATTATTTAAATTATTATTTAAATTATTAGTTTGATTATTATTCATCATTTGTTGTTTTAATTGTTTTTCTTGTCTCCATCTAATAAAAACATCTAAAAAAAAGCACATGAATAATAAATTCCAAATTGAACTCATTAATAAAAAATAAATAATAAAAATAAAATTAATATTAAAATAATATATAAATATATATTTCACTAAAATTAAAAAATATTTAAAATTATTAATTATAATCATAGTTTTTAAAATAAATTACATTATAAGATATTTTAATTCATTACTTCCTGATTTTTCAAGAGATCTTAAAATATCTTGATCTCTCTTTTTAGTTTTATAATCAAAATCTTTTTTATTTTGTTTTTCTTTTTCATGATTAATTAATAAATTTGGTGGTTTATCATTTCTAAATAATTGATTCATTGGAGTGTGTTTTAATAAACTTTTTCTAACACTATAATTTTCTGTATATAAATGATTATAATTTGGTTTTGTTTTTTTTCTACTAATATTTACTTCTTTTAAATGATTTTTTACTTTTTCGTTTTCAATTACTAAATTATTTTTAATTAATTCATATAATAAATAATTATTATTATCATAACTATCAAATAAACTTTTATTTTTTCTTCGATTTAATTTTTTATATTGAATTAATTTTATTGGCATTCCTTGTCCTAAAGAACGTTGTATCATTTCATCTTTATTTATATCTGATAATATTTTATTTTCTTTATAATCATAATGTCTACTTTGTAAAATAATATTTTTTGGATCAATTGAATCTTTAAATATTTTATCAATTTTAGGAACAAATTTATTACAACTATCATAATATAAATCATAATTTTGTTTTTGAAAATAGGAATTTAAATTATTATTATTATTATTTTTAATTTGTAGATTAATATTTGGATTATTAATTTGAAATTTATTTAATTTAAATCTATTACTTAATATTATTTTATTATCTAACTTATTATTTATTGAATGAAAATTTTTTATTGGAGGAAGAATAGATGATTTATTAACAATTATTTCATTTTTTTGAATTGAACTTAAATTATTATTTACTTCATTTGTTCCTGTTAAATAAATTCCTGAAAGATTCGTTTCAATTGTTTTTGGATAATTTAATAAGTTATTTTTTTCATCCATTATTATTATTTTTATTATTTTTATTATTATTATTATTATTATTTTTATTATTATTATTTTTAAATTCCTAATTAATAAAAATATTAATTAATTAAAAATAATATTATTAAATGGGTGTTTGTTGGTCAGGAAAATCAATTAAAAATTATAAAATAGAATCGAAAAATAAAAACAAATTAGATTTAACTCATTTAGAAAATAATAATAATTTATTTTCAGAAAGAAAAAATAAAGCAAATTTTATTTTAAATAATGACAAAGATTTATTTAATTTAAAATTAGATGAATATATTAATCAAAAAAAATCTTTATTTCAAAATGATAAATTACAAAAATTATATTTAGAACAATTAATAAATATTTTTTTAATTTATAAATTTGATTTTACAAATTGTGAAATTATAGTAAATGATTTTATAGAAAATGAAAAAGTAAATTTTATTAAAAGTTTTAAACATATAAATTTTACAATTGATAAATTAAAAAATTTATCTGATGAAAAATTAAATTTATTTAAAAAATTTATTTCAGAAAAAAAAATATTATTTATTATTGATAATTTTCATGATTTAGATAAAATAACCGAATATTTAAATTTTATAATAATAAATAATATAAATATTAAAAATATTTACATTTTAAATTCAAATTTTAGAGAAAATCTTCAATTAAATTTAGAAAATAATGATAATTTGATTAAATTATTAACATATATAAATGATTATAAATTAATAGAAAATTTTCCTTTTATTTTTCCTTTAAAATATTTTCCTATTTTAAATAAAAATTTTTTTATTTTTTATAATTATAATATAAGTGAAAATTTTTCTTATAAATATTTATGTAATAAAGAACTTGAAATTAATGACCCTCATATAAAATTTTTATATGATTTTGATATTAAAACTATTTTTAATTTAAAAAATGGAGATTCAAATTTAATTATTCAAGAAACTAAAAGAAAAAAAATTGAAAATGAAGAAAAAGAAAATAATAAATTAAAAATAATTACTATATTTTTAAATGATATTGATAATACAAAAGATAAGAATAAAGATGATATTAATATTATATTAAATGAAATATTTGGAAATAAATTTGTTTTTATAAGAAATGAAGAATTAATTGATAATAAAATAATAATTGAATTTTTTTTTAATTTATTTTCAAAATTAACTGGAGTTAATTTTGAAGAATTAAAAAATTATTTTTATTTTACGAAAATTCCTATTTTTCAAAATAATATAATTGATGAATTTTCAAAAAAAATCTAAATTTTATTCAAATTAATATTAAATAATATATTATAAATAAAATAATAATATTTTATATTTTTTAAAAAAATTTATTATTCTTATTTTTGATGTTTTATTCTATAAAAAATAAATATATAATTTAAATTAATAATATTGATTTTTAATAATAAAAAGATAATTTTTTATTAAATTTAAATAATAAAATAAAAAATATATAATATTAATATAAGTTTATTTAAATAATAATATTTAAATCAAAAAAAAATAAAATAATTCAAATTAATTATTTTTTCAAAATTATGAAATAAATTATGTTTTGTAATTTTTAAATGATTTTTATTTATATAGATGATTATTTTACCAAAAAAAAAAAAATATATATTTATTTAAAATTCAAATTAAAAATATTAATAAATTATAACTATAATTATTTATATAAAAATTTTTAAATAAATAAATTTTTATTTAAAAAAGAATAAATAATTACAAGATGTTAAAGAATCGTTTGTATAAGTTTGAATTTTTTTAGAATATATATTTTTTCCATGACATAAATATTTAAAACAATAATTATATGAAAAAGGATTTTTATATATTTCATTCAAACAAAAACATCTTAAAGAATTATTTTTTGATAATATAAAATTAATATATTCATCATTTATATTTTTATTATATGTAATAATTTTTTCATAATTAAATGTTCTTTCATCTAAATGTTTTGAGAAAATTTTATTACATTTTATAATTAATTCACTTTCAAAATCATCAATAGAATAATTTAAAGTTTTATTTAAATAATAAAAATAATAAAATACACAATACATACTTTCTGAAGAAAAATTTACTGAACCAGGAGAATCAGTTTTTTTATTAGATATTGTTGTATAATTTGATCTAAATGTTAAACTTTTTGGACAAATATAACAATATAAAAATAGATTATAATCAATATATTTTTTAGTAAAATATTCTTTTGCATCTTCTAAAATATTATTTATCCATGAATAAATTTTTTCTTCATTAAATTTTCTATCATCTAAATACTTTATTAATATTTCTTTATATTTTTCACTTAAATCATTTCCTATTTTTTCTTTCATTGAATTTGTATTTCCTTCAGATAAAT
>JAEEGK010011522.1_pt1 | contig 20187 bp, 24 predicted proteins | sample 8958771 | NCBI WGS metagenome assembly JAEEGK01 (sample SAMN16246547, study PRJNA631951) | gut metagenome | biome: gut microbiome; feature: rumen; material: SC-attached | host: Bos | place: Iran: Karaj | collected 2018-10
TGACCTTGAGCTCAAGGACAGACTGGTCGCCATCCAGCGCGTCACCAAGGTGACCAAGGGTGGTCGTCACTTCCGCTTTGCTGCCATCGTCGTCGTCGGTGACGAGAACGGTGTCGTAGGCTATGGTCTTGGCAAGGCGAACGAAGTCACCGCCGCGATTGCGAAGGGCGTTGAGGATGCGAAGAAGAATCTCGTGAAGATTCCCGTCATCAACACGACCATCCCGCACGAGCAGGAGGCGAAGTTCGGTGGTTCCCGCGTGTTCATGAAGCCCGCAGCGCCCGGTACCGGTGTCAAGGCCGGTGGTGCTATGCGTGCCGTGTTCGAGTCCGCCGGCGTGCAGAACGTGCTCGCGAAGTCCAAGGGTTCTTCCAACCCCCACAACCTCGTCAAGGCTACGGTCACCGCACTCACCCAGATGCGTGACGCCTACACCGTGGCCGGTCTCCGCGGCGTGCCCATGTCCAAGGTGTTCAACGGTTAACGAGAGGAGACACGACTATGGCAAAGTACAGAATTACCCAGATTATCAGCAGCAACGGTGAGACCCAGCGCCAGAAGGACAACCTTCGTTGCCTGGGCATCCGCCGCATGCACAAGACCGTAGAGGTGGAGAAGACCCCCATCACCGAGGGCCAGGTCGCCAAGATCGCCCATCTCTGCAAAGTTGAAGTTATTGACTAAGAGGAGGACCCAAGAGATGAAACTCAATAATTTGACACCTGCTGCGGGTTCTACCCATACCAGCAAGAGATTAGGTCGCGGAGAGGGCTCCGGCAAGGGCGGCACCGCCACCCGTGGTACCAAGGGTGCCCAGGCCCGCGCCGGCTACGAGCACAAGATCGGTTTCGAGGGCGGCCAGATGCCTATCCAGCGTCGTCTGCCCAAGTTCGGCTTCAAGAACCCGACCCGCGTCGAGTACAAGGCCGTCAACGTCGCCGACATCGAGGCGCTTGCTGCCGCTACCGGACTCCAGGAGCTCGGCCTCGCCGAGATCGTCGCTGCCGGACTCGCCGGCAAGAACGACCTCGTCAAGGTGCTTGGGAACGGAGAGATCAAGGCTGCCGTCAATGTGACCGCCAACGCTTTCTCCAAGTCCGCTATCGCCAAAATCGAGGCTGCCGGTGGCAAGGCGGTCGTAATCGAGTAGTGCAATGAAGAAGCTGATCGAGACAATCAAGAACATCTTCAAGATCGAGGAACTCCGCAAGAGGCTCGTCTACACGTTCGTGCTGATCCTGATCTACAGGTTCGGCTGCTTCGTGGTGCTCCCGGGCATCGACGCCTCCATGCTTGCCGGACTCCAGAGCAGGACCCAGGAAGGCCTCGTCGGCCTCCTGAACATGTTCTCCGGCGGCGCTTTCGGTAATGCTTCGATCTTTGCGCTGGGTGTGATGCCGTACATCTCGGCATCCATCGTCATCCAGCTGCTGGGCGTCTTCGTCCCGTATTTCCGCAAACTCCAGATGGAGGGCGAGAGCGGACGCAAGAAGATGAACCAGATGACGCGGTGGCTGACCATCCTGATCATCTGCATCCAGGGCCCGGCCTACATGGCTGCCATCCACAACCAGATTCCGGCAGCTGCCTTCGTGGCCGTGAACCAGCTCGGCTGGAGCAACTTCATGTTCAACATCGTCTCCACCATCATCCTGATGGCCGGTTCGATGTTCGTGATGTGGCTCGGCGAGCGGATCACCGACCGCGGTATCGGCAACGGTATATCCCTGATCATCATGATCGGTATCGTGGCCCGTCTGCCGTATGCGCTCCTCGCTGAGATCCAGGAGAAGGTCGCGACCAACAACGGCGGCGTCATCCTCCTGATCGTGGAGTTCGTGCTCTGGTTCTTCGTGGTCGTGGCTGCGATCGCGCTGGTCCAGGCCGTCCGCCGCGTCCCTGTGCAGTACGCCAAGCGCGTGATCGGCAACCGGCAGTACGGCGGAGCCCGCCAGTACCTCCCGCTGAAGATCAACGCCGCGGGCGTCATGCCTATCATCTTCGCCCAGGCCCTGATGCTCTTCCCGCTCATCTTCTCCCGCTGGGATGCTACCCGCGGACTTGCCGCGACGCTGGGCAACTACCAGGGTTTCTGGTACAACTTCATCTTCTTCATCCTGATCGTGATCTTCACGTACTTCTACACCGCCGTGACCGTCAACCCGACGATGATGGCCGAGAGCATGAAGCGGGATGGAGGTTTCATTCCTGGTGTGAAGCCGGGCAAGAAGACTGTGGAGTACCTCGACAACATCATGTCCAGGGTTACCCTCCCGGGTTCCATCTTCCTCGGCATCATCGCCATCCTCCCTGCCATCGCGATGATTTTCGGCGTCACCAACGCCTTCGCAAGCTTCTACGGCGGTACTTCCCTGTTGATCCTTGTGGGTGTGGTCCTCGATACGCTCCAGCAGGTGGAAAGTTATTTGCTGATGCGCCACTACGACGGCCTCATGAAGACCGGCCGCCTCAGCGGGCGCTCAGGTATGTAGTTCTTTGAATTAATTGAACGGTTGTGATCAAGCCCAAGACTGAAGAAGAGATCGAACTCCTTCGCGAGAATGCCATCATCGTCTCGAAGACGCTGGCTGAAGTCGGTAAGGCGGTTGCCCCTGGTGTGACAACGAAAACGTTGAATAAGGTAGCCGAGACTTTCATCCGCGATCACGGTGCGATCCCCAGCTTCCTCGGTTTCGAGGGCTTCCCCGCAGCCATCTGTGCCTCTGTCAACGATGTCGTGGTCCACGGTTTCCCGTCCGACTATGTCCTCAAGGAGGGCGACATCGTGAGCGCCGATATCGGCACGCTCTACAAGGGCTACAACGGTGACTCGTGCTACACCTTCCCGGTCGGGGAGGTGTCGGCCGAGACCCGCAGGCTCCTGGACGTGACGAAGGAATCGCTCTACCGGGGCATAGCGGCGGCTGTGGCGGGCGCGCGGATCGGAGATATCGGATACGCGGTGCAATCGTACGCTGAATCATTCGGCTTTTCCGTGGTCCGCGAACGCGAAGGACACGGAATCGGCCGGGAGATGCACGAGAATCCGGGTGTGCCCAACTACGGGCGTCCGGGACGCGGCACCCACCTGGTCGACGGAATGGTCCTGTGTATCGAGCCGATGATCAACGCCGGCGGCAAGGCGGTCTATCTGGACAGAAACGGATGGGCCGTGCATACCGCCGACCACAAGAATTCGGCACACTACGAGCTTACGATTGTTGTCCGGAAAGGCCGGGCCGAGCAGCTCTCAACCTTCGATTATATCGAGAAAGATGGCACGATTAAATTTTAAAGTGTAATTTTTAATGTCAAAACAAGTAGCAATAGAACAAGATGGAAAGGTTATCGAGACCCTTCCGAACGCGATGTTCAAAGTCGAGCTTGAGAACGGTCACGTCCTGCTCTGCAACATTTCGGGCAAGATGCGCATGAACTTTATCCATATTCTTCTCGGCGACAAAGTGAGAGTTGAAATTTCACCGTACGATTTAACCAAGGGCAGAATATCTTTCAGATACAAATAAAAACTCATAGATATGAAAGTCAAGACATCCATCAAGAAGCGCAGCGAGGATTGCAAGATCGTCAGACGCAAAGGCCGCCTGTACGTCATCTGCAAGAAGAACCCCAAGTTCAAGATGCGCCAAGGATAATTCAACAGTAACAAATTAAGTAAAGTATAATTATGGCAAGAATAGCCGGTGTAGATTTACCGAACAACAAACAGGGAGAGATAGGTCTGACCTATATCTTCGGTATCGGTCGCTCTTCCGCCAAGAAGATCCTCGAAAAGTGCGGTATCGACCCTACCATCAAAGTGGGTGACTGGAACGACGACCAGATTGCCAAGATCCGTGCTGAGATCAACGAAGAGTACAAGATCGAAGGCGAGCTCCGTTCTTCCGTCCAGATGGACATCAAGCGACTGATGGATATCGGCTGCTATCGCGGCATCCGTCACCGTATCGGACTTCCCGTCCGCGGACAGAGCACCAAGAACAATGCCCGTACCCGCAAGGGCCGCAAGAAGACCGTTGCCAACAAGAAGAAGGCGACCAAGTAAAAACTGATGAATTATGGCAAAGAAATCAACAACATCCAAGAGGGTTGTCAAGGTTGAAGCTTATGGCGAAGCCCATATTTCATCGACCTTCAACAACGTTATCGTGTCCCTCACCAACGCCCAGGGTCAGGTGATCAGCTGGGGTTCCGCAGGCAAGTGCGGTTTCAGAGGCTCCAAGAAGAACACCCCGTACGCCGCCCAGATGGCCGCCGAGGATGCCGCCAAGACGGCTTTCGACGCCGGTCTCCGCAGGGTCAAGTGCTATGTCAAGGGTCCGGGTTCCGGCCGTGAGTCCGCCATCCGCACCATCAACAACGCCGGTATCGTCGTGACCGAGATCGTCGACGTCACCCCGATGCCGCACAACGGGTGCCGTCCTAAAGGCCGTCGTAAAGTTTAATTTTAAAGCAAGACTACCATGGCAAGATATACAGGTCCCAGCACCAAGATCGCCCGTAAGTTCGGCGAGCCGATTTTCGGTTCCGATAAATATTTCGAGAAGCGCAACTATCCTCCGGGAATGCACGGCCTCGCTGCCAAGCGCAAGAAGTCCAAGGAGTATGCTACCCAGCTGAAGGAGAAGCAGAAGGTCAAGTACATGTACGGTGTGCTCGAGCGTCAGTTCCACAACACCTACGACAAGGCCTCCCGCATGGCCGGCCAGAAGGGTGAGAACCTCCTCTTCCTCCTTGAGTCCCGCCTGGACAACGTCGTGTACCGCATGGGCATCGCCCCGACGCGTGCCGCCGCCCGCCAGCTCGTCTCCCATCACCACATCACCCTCAACGGCAATGTGTGCAGCATCCCCTCCACCCAGGTGAAGGCCGGTGACACCGTGGCCGTCCGTGAGCGCTCCAAGAGCCTGGAGGTGATCCAGAACAGCGTGGCTTCCGTGACCAAGTACTCCTGGCTGGACTTCGATACCAAGACCCTCAGCGGCAAGTATCTCAATGTCCCTACCCGCGAGGAGATCCCCGAGAACATCAACGAGCAGCTCATCGTCGACCTCTACTCCAAATAAAATTTAACACCACAACAATATGGCAATCTTAGCATTTCAAAAACCTGACAAGGTGATTATGCTCGAAAGCACCGACACCGTCGGCCGTTTCGAATTCCGGCCCCTTGAGCCGGGCTACGGCCAGACTATCGGTAACGCTCTTCGTCGCATCTTGCTGGCCTCTTTGGAGGGTTTTGCTATCAGTCAGATCAAGATCACCGGTGTGGACCAGGAGTTCCAGACCATCCCCGGCGTACTCGAGGGGATGCAGGACATCATCCTGAACCTCAAGCAGGTGCGTTTCCGCCGCATGGTCGAGACCGTGGACACTGAGACAGCAAACATCGTCATCAGCGGCAAGCAGGAGTTTACGGCAGAAGATATCTCCAAAGGATTGTCTTCTTTCATGGTGTTGAATCCCGAATTGCACATCTGCTCGCTCGAGCCTTCGGTCAAGCTGGAGATCACGCTGACCATCACCAAGGGCCGCGGCTTCGTGCCCGCCGAGGAGCTCCGCGACGAGAATACGCCGATCGGTACGATCCCCGTCGACGCTATCTATACTCCGATCCGCAAGGTCAACTGGAGTGTGGAGAACTACCGCGTCGAGCAGAAGACGGACTACGAGAAGCTCAACCTCGAGATCGTGACGGACGGGTCCATCTCCCCGAACGCCGCTCTCCACGGGGCAGCCAACATCCTGATCTACCACTTCAAGCTCTTCACCGACGACAAGAAGATGTCCCTGGAGAACACCGTGGAGACCGAGAGCAAGGAGCTCGACGAGGAGTCGCTGCACATGCGTCACCTCCTGCTCACCAAGCTCTCCGACGTGGGGCTGTCCGTGCGCGCGTTCAACTGCCTCAAGGCAGCTGAGATCGACACCTTCGCCGACCTCGTGTCCTATTCCCGCTCCGAGCTGATGAAGATGCGCAATTTCGGCCGCAAGTCCCTCAACGAGATCGACCTCCTGGTCGAGAAGATGAAACTTTCGTTCGGAATGGACGTCACCAAGTATAATATTGAACCCAAGAAAAAGAACGTTTAAAGATGAGACACAATAAGGCTATCAATCATCTTGGTCGTCAGAGCGGTCACCGCAAGGCGATGCTGGCCAACATGGCTTCTTCCCTGATCATGCACAAGCGCATCAACACGACGGTCGCCAAGGCCAAGGCGCTGAAGAGCTATGTCGAGCCGCTGATCACCAAATCCAAGGAGGATACGACCCACAACCGTCGCGTCGTGTTCAGCTACCTCAAGGACAAGGACGCCGTGTCCGAGCTGTTCCGTACCATCGCTCCGAAGGTCGCCGACCGTCCGGGCGGATACACCCGTGTGCTGCACACCGGTTTCCGTCAGGGTGACGCCGCCGAGATGGCGCTGATCGAACTCGTTGACTTCAACGAGGCCGCCCTCGCCACCGCTCCCAAGGCCGCGAAGAAGAGCACCCGCCGCAGCCGCGCCAAGAAGGCCGAAGAGGCTCCTGCCCAGGCCGAGGCTCCCGCAGCGGAAGAACCGAAAGCTGAGTAATTAGTACTAAAGCTTGAATCCGGGGAAGGATTTCCCCACGCAAGCCTCATCGTCGATGACGATGGGGCTTTTTGCACCCAGGGAGGCGACCTTGAGGGCCATCACCATGCGGTGGTCGTGGCGGGAGGTATATTCGCCTCCCTTGAGCAGGCGGCCGTTGAGCAGGCGCGCGCTGAGCGACTCGCCGAAGACCACGAGGTCGTCGCCTTCGATGCGCGCCTCCACGCCCATCTGCGTGAGCATCTGCAGGACGGCCTCCGCGCGGTTGGATTCCTTGCCCGCCAGGCGGCCGATGCCGCCGATGCGGCTCTCGCCGGCACAGAAGGCGGCAAGCACCGCCACGATGGGGAAGAGGTCGGGGGCGTGGTTGAGGTCCTGCCGGAAGGCCTCCAGCGGGGCTTTGCGCACACAGACGGTCCCTTCTTCGAGTTGCGAGACCACGGCGCCCGCTTCGACGAGGATGTCGATGATGGTGAGGTCGGCCTGCAGGGACTTGGTGTCCATGCCGGTGAGTTCGGCCGAGCCGAAGACGGCGCCGGCCACGAGGTAGTTGGCCGCGGCGCTCCAGTCGCCCTCGATGGCGAAGTCGGCGGCGCGGTAGCGCTGGTGGCCGCGCACCCGGAAGGTGATGCCGGTGCAGGAGGACCAGTCCTCCGATTCCAGCAGTTCGGCGTCTCCTTCCATCTCGCTGCGCGTCTGGATGCCGAAATGGCGCAGGACGTCCAGGGTGATGTACATGTATGGGATGCTCCTGGGGTCGCTGACGTGCAGGACCGAGTCCTTCTCGCAGAGGGGCAGGGCCATCAGCAGGCCGGAGATGAGCTGCGATCCGCCGCGCCCGGGGACGTCAGCCGTACCCGGGATGAGCTGTCCCTTGGCCTGGGCCGGGACGAAGATCTCCTTGCCTTCGTGCGCTGCGGTGTTGCCCAGCAGCACGCCGAAGGCGGCCATGATATCGGCGGCTCCTTCGAGCGGTCGCCGGAGCAGGGTGCCGCGGCCTTCCACGACGAACGGGCTGCTGCCGGCGGCTGCCAGTACGGGGATGCACAGGCGGGTGAGCAGGCCGGATTCGCCTGTGTCCAGGCGCTCGATCGGCAGGCGTCCGTACTGGGCGCCGATGCCGGTGATGGTCAGCAGGGAGCCGTCCTTGCGGACGGTGGCGCCGAGGGCCTGCGCCACGCTGATAGCGGCCTCGGAGTCCCCGCAGGGGCTGTAGCCGCTCAGGTGGGAAGTGCCTTGCGCGAGGGCGGCGGCGAGGATGGCCCGCTGCGCGAAACTCTTGGACGCGGGCATGCTGCGGCCTTCCGTCCGGTAGGGCGTGCGGTCGCCGTAGACCGCGGCGTTCATCTCCGCCGTGGACCATTGGCCCGGGGCGGTGGCTTCTGCAGTGTTGAGGGCGGCGTAGGAGAAAGGGGCGCCGCGCCGCAGGCACTCCAGGCGCGTGTCGCGACCGGGCTCGCCCATGCCGAAGGCAATCAGGCGGCCCTGGAGCGAATCCACTTCTTCGAGGACGATGGTGTACAGCGATTCGATGCGGGCCGCGTCTTCCGCGTCATGGCAGGTCGTCACGATCTTGGCGATGTCGGCGCCGTAGCGGAAACAGCGGGCGAGTACGCGCTCCAGGACGGCGGCATCCGGCGTCCCTTCGAAATCGTGGAACGAGCGGATGATCTCGGTGCCCTGCTTGCGGCAGAGATGCTGGAAACGCTTGCTCACCGGCGCCGGGGCCTCGATCTCGAGGTCGGCGAAGCGGGCGCCCGCCTCGATGGCGAGGCGCAGGCGCCGCTCGGCCTCCTCGGGGGAGGCGGATTCGGCGATGCGGCAGGTCGCGATCAGCGGGGTATCGGACTCGCTGAAGAGTTCTTCGATCTGCCCGTCCGTGAGCGGGCAGCGGTCGAGGCGGATCTCCGCCATCTCGACCGCAGGGTCTTCGAGGATCTCGAGGATCTGCTCGAAGTCTTTATTCTGCAGGCTGGTACAAATCATCCAGGTCTTTGATTATCACCTTGCCGATCTTCTTGATCAGGACAAAGTGGATGATGCCTTTCTCGGCTTTCTTGTCTTTCCAGAGAGCGTCTTCGAGCGCTTCCGCCGGGCAGGGGAGCTCCGTGGGCAGGCCGCAGGCCTGCAGGTCCGCCCGGAGTTTGTCCGCCAGTCCCGGCCGGCAGACTCCGAGGCGCTCGGAGAGCAGCGCGGCCTGCACGATCCCCACGGCCACGGCCTCGCCGTGGGTCATGGGATCGGTTTCGCCGTGCGTATGCTGGTACCACTCGATGGCGTGGGCGAAGGTGTGCCCCAGGTTGAGGCAGCGGCGGAGATTCTCCTCGTAGGGATCTTGCTCCACGATCTTGCGCTTGACGGCCGCCGCCGCCTCGATCAGCGGCGCCAGGGCGGCGAAGTCTACCTTCTCCTCGGAGAGGACCTTGACGGCCTTCTCGTAATTGCCGCCCTTGTCCTCGATGATGAAGGTCTTGAGCATCTCGGCCGCGCCGGAGCGGAGCTCGCGGGCCGGCAGGCTCTGGAGGACCTCCGGAAGGATGCGCGTGTAGACGGGGAACTTCGTCACGCCGATCATGTTCTTGTAACCGTCCAGGTTGACGCCGGTCTTGCCGCCTACGCCCGCGTCCACCTGGCTGAGCAGGGTGGTAGGGTAGTTGGCGTAGCGCACGCCGCGCTTGTAGATACTGGCGGCGAAGCCCACCAGGTCGGTGGTGACGCCGCCGCCCACGGCCCAGACCAGGGCGTCGCGGCCGGCGCCCTGCGCGAGCAGCCAGCGGCAGATGTCCAGTACGGTGTCCATGGTCTTGTGTTCTTCGTCGGCGGTGATGGCCAGCGCGGGGCGCCCGTCGGCGAGTTTGAGCGCGAACGCCTCGACGTTGCGGTCGTAGATGACGTAGACAGGTTTCTTCTCCATACGATTACGAAGATACACCAAAAAATTGATAAATCACGTTTTTTGATTACCTTTGCAATCCATCCAGCCCTGATGGCGGAATTGGTAGACGCGCTGGACTCAAAATCCAGTGGCCTTTAAAGCCGTGCGGGTTCGATTCCCGCTTGGGGCACGCAAGTCCGGCCATCCGGCCGGGCTTTTGCGTGCCCGGTTATCCATCGAGGGGCGTTCCCCTCGAGCTCCCCCGGTCGTTTCGCTCCGAATCTGCCCGAAATCGTGGCCAAGGTGTAACAAACCGTCTTATTTTCCGTTATATTAGCAGATTGATATCCACTATGAAGAGACATTTGCTTTTATTACTTCTGCTGGTTCCCCTTTGGGCCCCTGCCCAGACGGTGGACGCCCTGTTCGGGAAATACAAGACCGCGGAGAATGCCGTGTATGCCATCATCCCGCCCGAGACCTTGACCGAACATGAATTGTATCGGGGAAGCAAGGTCACCTTTGCCGAGTCCCTGGTGCTGGAGCGCGGCGAGGATACCGGCCTCGCCGATGACCTGAAGGCTCTGTCCGGATATGAGCAGATTGATATCAGGGCTCATGCAAACATGGATTCGGGAGAGTCAAACATCTTTCTCGATGCGCTTTTAGACGAGGGCCTGGCCTGCTATGCCCGGAAGCGGGGCAAACGCTATTCGGAGGTCCTGGCCGTCATCCCGTTGACCGGGATATGGACCCTGGTCCATATCAAAGGGCGGCTCCAGGAGTCCGTCCTGGCCATTTCCGCCCGCCAGACGGGAGTCTCCACCCTGGGACGATGAACTCCGCAGAGTTCAAGCGGCGTTTCGTACCTTATTACCAGGTCTTGTACCGGGTTGCCTTCCAGTTGACAGGCAACGCTCCGGATGCCGAAGACTTGCTGCACGATGCGTACTTGAAACTCTGGAAGAAGCGCGACCGGCTGGGCGATGCTGCGCTCAATGAGCGATACCTCGCCGCCGTAGTCAAGAACTGCCATATCGACAGACTGCGCGCGGGCAGGCAGGAGGTGCCCCTCGATCTCCAGGATCCCCCGGAATATCCTGCCGACGATGGCCTGCCCGATTCCGGACAGCTCCGCGAACTGATGCGACTGGTGGACAAGCTCCCTGCACGCGAGCAGCAGCTCCTCAAAGCCCGTTTCCTCGAAGAAATCCCTTATGACCAACTGTCCCGGCAGACCGGCCTGACGGAAGTCAACCTCCGGCAGATCCTGTTCAGGGCCCGCAACAAACTGAAAAGACAATGGAAAAAGATCCACAGAACGAGATGATCCCCATCCCCGAAGGACTGGAGCGGCGTCTCCTCTCCTCCATCGACCGCTGGGACCGGCGCGAATGCCTGACAAAGGGCCTCGCCGGGGCGCTTGCCGCCGTCCTTCTGGCCGTCGGGCTCACCGCCCGCCTCGCCGCGCCGGCCGTTCAGCCAGCCCGGGACAGCTTCACGGATCCGCTCGCCGCCTACCAAGAGGCCGGCAAGGCCCTGGAATTACTGGTCGAGAACCTGGAACGCGGCCTGACGATCATTGATAACCCCACAGACAATGAATAAGAAGTTCCTCCTGATGCTTGTCCTGGCCTGCGGCGCCCTCGCCGCCCGGGCGCAGGTGCCGGATTTCGAGGCTCTGGCCAAGGACAAAAAGATCACGTACCTGTATATGTCCCGGGGTATTTTCTCCCTGGGAACCGTCAGCGTATCGCCACTTCCCGTTTCCGTGGATATGCAGCAGATCATACAAAAGCTGGATGCCCTCCAGGTCATCCGCGCAGATACCAAGCGGAGTTCGGACCGCGCAGAAGCCGCCGTGCGCCGGATTATCCGGCGAGGCGGCTACGCGCTGCTGATGCAGCTGGACGAGGACGGCAAGGCCGTGACGATACACCACGGGACGCACGACGGCGCCAAAGTCGTAATCCTGTGTTCGCGCGAAGGGCCGAAGTACGGAGTCATGGTCTTCTCCGGCGACTTCACCCTGGAGGATATGACCGGCCTGGTCAGGCAACGCTGACAAAATACCGCTATCTTTGGATCATCATAACTTTTTACCGAAGAGTCCTCCGCTTGCGTGTGGCTGGCCCCAATAAGTGTGTTTTTCGGGCCAACCCCGGGCATTGAGGTTAGGGGTGGACCTGATTTTGGCCCAAAACGGGGCCAGTCAGCCGGCGGCTGAAAAGAGTTTGTGCGATTGCGGGAAATGATGTACCTTTGAGGTGATGAAAGAGAAGTTCCGTTCCGTTGCCAACCGCCTGACTTGGCGCATCATCCTGTCGACGCTGCTGACGATGACCATCGTCTCCGGCCTGGTTTTCCTGTTCGCCGCCGGGACCATGCTCGTGCAGAACAGCGGGCACTTCAAGGATGTCCTGGAGATTATCGACGAGCGGATGGCGGTCATGCTGAACGCCGTGGAGATATCGGCGGTCAACAATGTCGACGAAATCGGGCAGCATCTCTCCAGCCCGGATGAGGTGTGCGCCACCCTGCAGGACGAGATGCGGCTGAACCCTCATGTCGTGGGTACCGCCGTGGGGTTCATCCCGGATTTCTTCCCGAAGCAGGGCCGCTGGTTCGAGCCTTATGCCCGGTGGCAGGACGGCGCCATCACGCTTACCCAGATCGGATCCGCGGATCACGATTATTTCGAGATGGACTGGTACAAGAAAGGCTTTCCGTCGGAGAATGGGATCTGGTCGGATCCCTATTTCGACGAGGCGGGTGCGAATGCGCTTCTGAGTACCTTCCTGCTTCCTGTCCGGGACCCGCAAGGCCGGACGGTCGGCGTGTTCGGGGCGGACCTCTCCCTGGAGTGGCTGACCGACCAACTGGAGGAGATCGATATGAGTTCCATGCTATCCGGCGTGATGACGAATGAGTCGGAGGACCCCGGGAAGGACACATACAGTTTCATCCTCGGCCGTAATGGAGAGTACCTGGCGCACCCTGACCGGTCGCGCATCCTGAATGACCGGTTTTCCAACCACGTCGGCGGGACGGGCGAGCCCCGTTCTTCACAGATCGTCCACGAAATGGTCTCCGGCAAGCGCGGAGAACAGATCGTGACGGTGGACGGCATCCGTTCATATGTCTTCTACGCCCCGTTGCTGCATACCGGTTGGTCGATGGCGACCGTCGTGCCGATCCGGGTCATGGCCTATCCCGGCATCGTGATCGGGATGGTCATCCTCAATCTGCTGGCCATCGGCCTGTTTATCACGTTCCTGCTCAGCCGCGGCACGATCCGCAAGACGATCCGTCCGCTCCGGCAGCTGGCTGTCTCGGCCGAGGAGGTGGCCCGGGGCAACTTCGATGCGCCCCTGCCGGAAATCAAGCACAACGACGAGATCCGCCAGTTGCGGGACTCGTTCGGTGATATGCAGCAGTCGCTGTCGAAATATATCAATGAACTGACGGAAGCCACCGCCCATCGGGTGTCGATGGAGCGCGAGCTGGAGATCGCCCGCGGCATCCAGATGTCGATGCTTCCCATGACCTTCCCGGCCTTCCCGGAGCGGAAAGACATCGATATCTACGCCCTCCTGACCCCGGCCAAGGCCGTCGGAGGCGACCTTTACGATTTTTTCATCCGCGACGAACAACTGTATTTCTGCATCGGGGACGTATCCGGCAAGGGTATCCCCGGTTCCCTGGTGATGGGCGCCACCACCACCCAGTTCCGGACCCTGTCCGTGGGCGAACACCGCCCGGAGAACATCGTCCGGTCCATCAACGCGACGCTTTCCGCACGCAATGAGCAGATGATGTTCGTCACCTTGTTCGTCGGTGTACTCGACCTGGCCAGCGGCCGGCTCAATTACTGCAACGCCGGGCATGATGCTCCCATAGTCATCGGCCCGGACGGGACCGTCCGCTGCCTGGAGGTCAAGTCCAACCTGGCGCTCGGCGTGGAGCCGGAACAGGAGTTCGCACCCCAGCAGGTCCAGCTGAAACCGGGTACGACCCTCTTCCTCTATACGGACGGCCTGTCGGAGGCGGAGAACCCGGACCATGCCCTGTTCGGCAAGGACCGGATCCTGGAGGCGGCCCGGATGAAGGCGAAGACTTCCGAGGCACTCATTGCCGGGATGTCGGACGCCGTACACGTATTCGTGTCCGGTGCCGAACAGAGCGACGACCTCACCATGCTGGCCGTCCGCTACAAATAATCAGAAGGAAGGATCAGACCGCCAGGGTCTTCTCCCGCAGCCACGCGGCGATCTCGTCCGGGAGCAGCGGGGAGAGGGTGCGGTATACGTGTTCATTGTAGGCGTTGAGCCACTGGATCTCGCTGCGGTCCAGCAGCGACAGCTCCAGCGCTTCCGTGTCGAAGTGGCAGAGCGTCAGCGGCTCGAAGGCCAGCCAGCGGCCGAATTCCGTCTCTCCGGCCCTGACGCACAGCAGCAGGTTCTCATGGCGCACGCCGTGCTTGCCCTCCCGGTAGATGCCGGGCTCGTCCGATGTGATCATCCCCGGCATCAGGGGCGTGCCGTTGAGGTTCTGCCGGATGTCATGCGGGCCCTCATGCACGCCGAGCAGCCAACCCACGCCGTGGCCCGTGCCGTGGCCGAAATTGCGCTTGCTGCGCCAGAGCGGCGCACGGGCGAGCGCATCGATCCGGCAGCCGGGCGTCCCTTCCGGGAATACCGCCATGGCCAGGTCTATGTGTCCCTTGAGCACGAGCGTGTAGTCTTCGCGCTCCAGCGCGGAGCAGCGCCCCAGCGGGACCGTGCGGGTGATGTCGGTCGTGCCGCAGTCGAACTGCCCGCCGGAGTCGCACAGATAGAGTCCGCTGTCGCGGATCACCGGTGCGTACTGGTGCGGGGTCACGTAGTGGGGGAGCGCTGCACCGGGCCCGTATGCGGAGATGGTCGCAAAACTGTCGCCCAGGTATCCGGGCTGGTCGGAGCGGAGCTGTCCGAGCTTGACGGCGGCGTCCCATTCGGTAATCTCCCGGCCGGCGACGACGGAGCGCTCCAGCCAGTACAGGAAGCGCTCCATCGCCAGCCCGTCCCGGAGATGCGCCTCGCGCATGCCTGCGATCTCCCGCTCGTTCTTGACGGCCTTGCGCAGACCGACGGGGCTGGTCCCTTCTTCGAGCGGGATCCCCGCCGCGGCCAGACTGCTGAAGAGTTGGTAGTTGAGGGTGGCGCTGTCCACGAAGAGGCGGCCCTGGAACTCGGAAGCCAGGTAGTCGATGTCTCCGTACGGGGCCAGCCGCACGCCGTCGGATGCGAGGATGCTGAAGGTCGCTTCGGTCTGGGGGTCCTCGATGCGCTCCTTGAGCACGTACCAGCAGGTGTCATCCTGCGTGATGAGCAGGTAGCTGATTACCATCGGGTTGTATTCGATGTCGGAAGCCCGGACGTTGAGCGTCCAGGCGATCTCGTCCAGGGCGGTCAGCAGGATGCCGTCGCAGCCGCTTTCCTGCAGGAAACGCCGCAGCCAGGCCAGTTTCTCCGCCCGGCTCTCGCCGGGATCCGCCGTGAAGATGGGGGTCTGCGGCACGGCGGGCCGGTCGGCCCAGAAGCGGCCCAGCAGGTCCGGCACGCTGATCACCGTGCCGGGCAGCGAACGGGCAAAACCGGCGCCCGTGCACAGCCCGTCCACGACGATGAGCGCATCGTCGCCGAACTGTTCGTGGAGCCACTGCGGGATGGGGACCTGCTCGGGCACGCGCATCTTGTGCAGTTCGATGCCGGTGCCCTCCAGCTGCTGGCGGGCCTGGATGAAGTAGCGCGTGTCGGTCCACAGGCCGGCGTGGTCGAGGGTGACCACGATGTCGCCGGCCTCGCCGGTGAACCCGGACAGCCACTCTACCTGTTTCCACCGCTCTGCGGGGTATTCGCTGCAATGGGGGTCCGAGCCGGTGATGACCACGGCATCCCAGCCCTTGGCGCGCATCAGGGCGCGAAGCAATTCGATTCTGTCTGCCATATGCGGTTGAGATTCCAGCTTTCGCTGGAATGACTTATCGTCCGTCATTCCGGACTTGATCCGGAATCTTTACAAATATAATTATTATTTTTGCATGATATGAAGATCGGAAGCCTGGATTTGGGAGAGCGCCCGCTGCTGCTAGCGCCGATGGAGGACGTCACGGACGCCTCTTTCCGCGTGCTGTGCCGCGAGCAAGGTGCGGACCTGGTCTATACGGAGTTCGTCAACTCCGACGGGCTGGTCCGCGACGTCCCCAAGACCATCGCCAAGATGCGTACGCTCGAAGAGGAAGCACCCATCGGCGTCCAGATCTACGGCCAGCACCCCGATGCGATGGTGGACGCCGCCCGGATGGCCGAACGGGCCGCGGAACTCGCCGGCGGCCACGGCGCCGACCTCATCGACATCAACTTCGGCTGTCCGGTGAGCAAGATCGCTGGCCGCGGCGCCGGCTCCGGGATGATGCGCGAACCGGACAAGATGGTCGCAATCACCAAGGCCGTGGTCGAGGCCGTCGACAAACCCGTGACAGTCAAGACCCGATTGGGGTGGGATGACAGTTCCAAGATCATCGTCGAGCTCGCCGAGCGCCTGCAGGACGCCGGCATCCAGGCCCTCACGATCCACGGCCGCACGCGCTGCCAGCTCTACAAGGGCGCGGCGGACTGGACCCTGATCGGTGCCGTCAAGGCCAATCCGCGGATGCACATCCCCATCATCGGCAACGGCGACATCACCGACGGCCCGTCGGCCCGCGAGGCCTTCGAGCGCTACGGCGTGGACGGCATCATGGTCGGGCGCGCGACCTTCGGCCACCCCTGGATCTTCCGCGAGATCAAGTATTACCTCGAACACGGTGAGCCCATGCCGCCCCTGTCGGTCTCCGAGAAGGTGGCCCTGGCGCGCCGCCACCTCGCCCTCTCGCTCGCGCTCAAGGGCGAGCCGCGCGGCATCTACGAGATGCGCCGCCACCTGTCCTGTTATTTCAAGGGTCTGCCCGACTTCAAAGAGACCCGCATGCGGATGGTCACGACCCTCGACGTGGCGGAACTGCACGACATCCTGGATTCAATAGAAAAGCGATATGATTGACAAGTACCTTCTCTTCCCGTACTACCTGACGCTCAAACTGCGCAACCGCTACTACAGCCGGCCCGGCCGCAAGGCCGCCGGCGCGGAAGTCCCGACGCTCTGCGTGGGCAACGTGACCGTGGGCGGCACCGGCAAGACTCCGCATGTAGAGATGATCCTGCGCCTGCTCTCCCAGAGCGAGGAGTGGGCCGGCAGGAGCCTGGCCGTGCTGTCGCGCGGCTACAAGCGTGAGAGCACAGGCTTCCAGCAGGTGATCGCCGCCGGCAGCGCGGAGGCGTTCGGCGACGAGCCGCTCCAGATCAAGAAGAAGTTCCCGGACGTGACCGTGGCCGTGGACGAGAACCGCGTGGAAGGATGTGACCTGCTCGTTCATCCCGACAAGCTGGCCGGCCGCAAGTACGCCAAGAAATGCTGGAACCGCGACTTCCCGCCGGCGGAATACATCGTCCTGGACGATGCCTATCAGTACCGCCGGCTCCGGGCGACCCGCAACATCGTGTTGGTGGACTACAACCGTCCGGTCCACAAGGACATGCTCCTGCCCCTTGGCCGCCTGCGCGACCTGCCCGAGCGTGTCTACGACGCCGATGTGGTCATCGTGACCAAGTGCCCGGCGGAGATGGACGTATTCGCGAAGTCCAAGTTCGTCGAGGAGATGGGGTTCTCGAATTTCCTTCCGTCCGCCTGCACGGCCACGGCACCCGGCGGCCGGCAGCTGCTCATTTTCTTCACGACCATCTGCTACGGTGCCATCAAAGGAGTGTATTCTACCTCGGAATCACGCTTTACCTACGCCAAGAAGGTTGCCGTACTGACCGGTATCGCCCAGGACGGACCGCTGCGCGCTTATCTGAGCGACACCTACAAGATCGTCAAGCGCTTTTCCTTCCCGGACCACCACCGCTTCACGTGGAAGGATATCAACAAACTGCAGGAACTCGTGGACAAGAACCCGACGCTGGCCATCGCCACCACGGAGAAGGACGCCCAGCGCCTGCTGGACTACAGCGGGATGCCCGAGAGCCTGCGCGAGCGGCTCTTCTATGTGCCCATAACCGTAGATTTCCTGTCCGTAGAGGAACAGGAAATCTTCAGGGACTTCATCGTCAATATGTAAGGGAGACTAGACCGTCAGGATCTCCTTCTCCTTGGCGGCGACGATCTCGTCGACCCGCTTGACGTTCTTGTCGGTGATCTTCTGCACTTCGGCTTCGGCTTCCTTCTCGGTGTCCTCGGACATGCCTTCGTTCTTCTGGGCCTTTTTGAGGAGCTCGATGCCGTCGCGGCGGGAGTTGCGCACGACCACCTTGGCGTTCTCGCCGGCCACCTTGGCCTTCTTGATGAGGTCCTTGCGGCGCTCCTCGGTCAGGGCCGGGACGGTGCAGCGGATGATCTCGCCGTTGTTCTGCGGGGTGAGGCCGAGGTTGGCGTCCAGGATGGCCTTCTCGATCTTGGGGATGAGGTTGCGCTCCCAGGGCTGCAGCGCGAGGGTCTTGACATCCGGTGCGGAGATGGAGGCTACCTGGTGCAGCGGGGTCGGCGTACCATAATAGTCGATGGTCACGCCGTTGAATATGGACGGGTTGGCCTTGCCGACGCGGTAGGTCTTGAGGTCTTCTTCGAGGAAGCGGAGGGCTTCCTGCATCTTGGAGTCAGTCTGCTCCAGGATTTCCTTGGCTCTGTCAGTTAACATATTATCAGTTTTTGTATTATTATCTTTTTGTCATTTCACGGGCTTGACCCTTTGTCATTCCGGGCTTGACCCTTTGTCATTCCGGGCTTGACCTTTCGTCATTCCGGGCTTGACCCTTTGTCATTCCGGGCTTGACCCGGAATCTCACGCGTGTACTACGGTGCCGATCTTCTCCCCGTTCAACAGCCGTGCCAGGTTGCCGTCCTGCTCGACGTTGAAGACGATGATCGGGACGGGGCCCTGCTCGCAGAGGGCGAAGGCGGTGGCGTCCATCACCTTGAGCTTGTCGGCGAGGGCCTTGGAGAAGGTCAGCTCCTCGTAACGGGTAGCGGTGGGGTCCTTCTCCGGGTCAGCGGTGTAGACGCCGTCCACGCGCGTCCCCTTGAGGAGCGCGTCCGCGCCGATCTCCAGGGCGCGCAGCGCGGCGCCGGAGTCGGTGGTGAAGAACGGGTTGCCGGTACCGCCGGCGATGAGCGCGACGCCGCCGCGCTCCAGCACGGCCACGGCGTCCTCTTTCCTATAATAATGGGCAACAGGGGTCATCGGGGTTGCGGTGAAAACCTCCGCCTCGACGCCCAGGCTGCGGATGGCGCCTGCGATCGCGAGGGAGTTGATTACGGTCGCGAGCATGCCCATGCGGTCGCCGGTGATGCGGTCGAATCCCTTGCCGACGCCCTGCAGGCCGCGGAAGATGTTGCCTCCGCCGTTGACGACGGCCATCTGGTGGCCGGCCTTCACGGCCTCCACGATCTCGCGGGCGTAACGGACCAGGTACTTCTCGTCAATACCCTTGCCGGCGGGGCCGCCCAGGCTCTCTCCGCTCAATTTCAGCAATACTCTCATAATCCTTTATCGTTTGCTTTTCCGTTATTCCTTGCTTCTTTCCAGTCATTCCGGGCTTGACCCGGAATCTCTGTCCTCCTGCGTCATTCCGGGCTTGACCCGGAATCTCCTTTGCGGAAAACAAAAATATTCGAAAATTATGAAACTTGCAAGATTCGGGCTATATTTGCAGTCTAGACCTGAATAAATCCAAACAAGATGTTCATCTTCAATTCCTCGATCGGCAAGAAATTCATCCAGGCGGTGAGTGGAGCCTTCCTGATCCTTTTCCTTCTCCTTCACGGCACGATCAATTTCTTCTCCGTCATTGATACCTTCACGGGCAAGTTCGGCATGGCTGCCGCAGACGAAGCCCTGTTCAGCAAGGGTGACGGCCTGTTCAAACTCGGGTGCGACTTCATGTCCACGCCCGTGATCTCCATCATGGTCCCGATCCTTGCCCTCGGTTTCCTGGTCCACATCCTCTACGGCTGCTGGCTGACCTATGAGAACATCAAGGCCCGTGGCGGCTGGAAGCGCTACGAGGTGGCCAGCAAGGCCGCTACCGACTCCTGGTCCGCCAAGAACATGCTCGTGCTCGGCATCATGATCATCGGTCTGCTGTGCTTCCACCTGACTCATTTCTGGGCCAAGATGCAGCTCCCGGAGATGTTCGGCATCGGCACGTATGAGAACAACCCCTACTGCTTGCTCGTCGCAACGTTCGGCCAGTGGTGGGTCCTCGCCTTCTACCTCGTGTGGTTCGCCGCTATTTGGTTCCACCTCGTACATGGTTTCTGGAGCATGTTCCAGACCGTGGGCTGGAGCGGCAAGACCTGGTTCAAGCGCATCAAGGTGATCGGCGTGATCGTCGCCACCCTGATCGTGCTGCTCTTCGTGGTGACCGCCATCAACGGCTTCTACCAGGCCCACTGGGGCTGGGGAGCAACGCTGTAGCGGGTTTCTGTTTGTTTTTTCAGAATATTTACTTACCTTTGCGGTCCCTATTTTGTGTAGGGATCGCAATTTTTATTAACTAATTAAAGATCAAGACAGTGGACACACAAAGCTACAAGACTGTTTCGCTTAACAAAGCGACTGTTGACAAGAAGTGG
>JAEEGK010011523.1_pt1 | contig 20186 bp, 14 predicted proteins | sample 8958771 | NCBI WGS metagenome assembly JAEEGK01 (sample SAMN16246547, study PRJNA631951) | gut metagenome | biome: gut microbiome; feature: rumen; material: SC-attached | host: Bos | place: Iran: Karaj | collected 2018-10
ATTGGGCCCAATCCCCAATCCCCAATCCCCAATCCCCAATCCCCATTAATATTTGAAAAAAATAATAATAAAAAAAAATAAGATTAAATAAATTTATAAAATTACCCTTATAAAAAAAAAATTAAATCTTAAACTTGATCAAAAATATAATTTATTTCCGGTTTTTCATATTCGGAATCTTCCAAAAATTCATTAACTTTATCCATATTAATTTCCTGTTTATATTGCGTTTTTCCCACAATATCTTTTTCTCTTTTAAAATTAATCGCCGCAGAAATAGAATAAGGATTATAAGCTTTATTTCTATTATAAATCCACAAAAATTTAAAACTATGAGGCAAATCAATATATTTCGGAAAATCCCCATCAATACTTTTTAAATTACTACAACTCATATCGCATTCAATAATTTTATTTTCAAACGTATTATTTTTCATATAAACATAACTCAAAGAAGATTCCATAAACGTTCCAGTAAAAAGCACAAAATCTCTTTGTAAAATGGGTCCCCATTTTGGTTCTTTTTCAACAGTAGGAATCATAATAAATCTCAACAAATGTTTATCATTATCATTATTACATTCCGCAATCGTAAAATAAGTAGTGCAACTAATATTTAAAGAATATTTTCTTTGATCTTCATCATCAGTATGAAAAACATTATATAAAATAATATACTCACCTTCTTCTAAATCTCTTTGTTTCGTTTCATTGTAACCACTTGCAATATAAATAAAAGTTTTATGTTTTTTATCTATTTTTGCTATAATAATATTACTAATTGTTTCAGCATCAGATTTGATTTTTCTATGAAATCTAAAATTCTTTCTAAAAACTGTAATGCAAATTATACTTTCTTTATCTAATTTTATTTTCAAAACATTCCAATCTCTAATTCTATCCTTTTGAATTTTCAAACTCACTGAAATCAACGGAATTATTGGAACGCATATGTTAATTATTTCGAAATATTTAATAAAACTTTCATAATCAATGAAAAATTTTTTACTGTAACTTCGACCATGAAATTCAGGAAACGTTTTTTTACTATAATCGTCCCATTTATCTGAAAATTCAGAATAATCTCCAGTGAACATTCCTTTATCAAAACAAGTTTGAATTTGAAGTAATTTATAATTAATATTATTAACATCAAATTCAGTGCCTAAATTATAATTCCTTTCAAAAGCTTTAACAACAAAATAAGACATATTATTAATCAAACCCACTTTATCAACATCAGTGTCTTCTTTAACATGGCAATGAATAATGCAATTTTTTTCATTGGCCTCTAAAATATTTTTCCATAATGTTACAGTATTTTCTCTATACACATTAATAGGTATGTTTTCAAAAGGAACGAACACTAAAAAAACATCCCTTGGCGTTCCTGTAACAATATTCGCATACCCCCCATTAATTTTCGCCCAAACTTTTTCAAGAATGACCAACCATATATTTTTCGTTGGACTGTCACAAAAAATCACCTTATCATTTTTAGTGGTTATTGGAAAATAGTCATCTATACTTACAATTTTCCATTCCGCATCGATTCTCGCATTGACTTGAATAGCAGTATTATCCGCAGGTAATTCAACCGTTTTAAATAATTGAAGAATCAATTCAGGATATTCTAATAAAGAATAAAAAGCAGTAACGAAATAATAATCTTTTACTTGACCTATTTCAAAATCTTCTTTGCTGATTGTTTCATCGAATATTTTCAAACTTTCGCCCCAAATGTCTTTCGCTCGTTTCCATGAAACTTCGCTCTCACCAAAATCTATACCATCTAAATTTTTACTATATCTTGAACTGTCTTTGTCTACTGGTTTTCCATTGTGTTTGCCTATGAAACTTTCCCAATTATGAGGAAATCTTTCGTCTATGAATTCTTCGATTCCTGGGTCTTGATCTTTATAATATTCTAAATTTTTACCTAAAAATTTGTTTGTGTTTTGTTTAAAATCTACTATTGAATGCTTGTCATATTTTCTTTTAACACATATGAAATGTTCTAATTTTACGTTGCCACTTTTTGCGCCTTCGTATTCTATTGTTGAACTACAACCCATTTTTTTTATTATTTATTTTTAATATGGATGAAAATAATAATTTTTATTTATTGAAGTTTCAAAAAAAACTTGTTGATTTAGTTTTGAAATGCGAATTTAAAAATGTCGATGATTTGAGCTATTTTATTAATGTTCAAGAAGAAAATAATATGTTAAATAGAGGAAAAACATATACGATTTATAAACCAAAAATTATAAATAAAGTTTTTGATGATTTATTTAAATATTTAAAATCAACAAATGCAAATTTAAATTCATCTAATGAATTATGTTTATTTTTCATAAACGAATTTAAACAATGTTTAAAAGATTTTCTTACATTCACAAACAATAAAAATTTCATAATAACAGAAAATGAAATTAAATTTAAATTAATCAAAACAAACAGTTCATGTGCTATTTCATTGACTCGATATGAAATTTTATGTATTCATGCCTTTTCTTTTTTTCATATAGAATGGAACAATTATAACAACGAACAATTTTGTGATTTATCTTTTATGCAATTATATGACAATGATAATTTTCCTTTAGGTCTACAAAAATTATTATGTTATTTTAGCTATTATTATTTTATTTTCAATCACAAAGATTTATACAACGAAATAATAACATTAGAACAAATCAATTTCAAAGAAAAATATGATTACAAACATTCAAATTGTTTATTAAATGAATATAATTTTGAACCAAAAGGAATAGAAACATGTTTAGGCGAAAATCACATAGATTTTGCTAATTCAAGACTTATATATTGTATTTGGCCAAGTGTGACACAAGAAGAATTATTATTATGCGTTAGACCTGAATTAGTAGTTTGTTGTTTATTTTTTCAAAAAATGTCCGATGATGATGTGATTTTAATGAAAAATTCTTTGCATATTAATAAATCAACTGGCTATGGAGAAACATTTAAATTCAATGGTCAATATGATGATATTAATTATATTAAAAGAAAAAATACAATTATTGCTATGGATAGTTTAGATAGATTAAGTTATAAGGAAAAAAATATACTAAGAGATTTACATAAATGTTACATTGGATTTAAACATTGTAGCAATGAAGTAAATAGTATTATTTGTACCGGAAAATGGGGATGTGGAGCGTTTGGGAATGACCCTACTTTAAAGTTATTAGAAATGGTTATTGTTGGTTCTTGTATGGAAAAAAAAAATATACATTTTCATTGGATGGATGAGAAAAATTTTGAAAATGTTTATAAAACAGTAAAAAAATGTATTGATAAACAATTAAATGTTGAACAAATTTTGAAAATTGTTTTTAATTATAATGAAATTTATGGAAAATTTGAAAATTATATGTTAAAAGAAATTGATAAAATTTAAAATAATTTTAATAAAATTTTTATTTATTTTAAAATTTATTTATCAATTTAAAAAATATTTTAGAAAATAAAAAATAATTAAAAAATTAGTTAACAAAATAAAATAATATTATAATATGAAAAAAAATATATTAAAAATAAATATTTAAATTCTAAAATTAATTTTTAATATTTTAAATAAAAATGTCAATTTTCCGTAAAATTTGTTGCTGTTTTGATTATTTATTAAATAAACAAAACAAAATAAAAAGCAAAAAAGAAATTTTATTAGATGAATTATATGACTTTGATGAAGATTCTTCTTTTGATAATGATAATATTCAAAACAAAAAAACACATTATTCTTCATCATCAAATTCTGAACTCAATGAAATTAATGAAGTTAATACAGAAATTGAACATTTTTCTTTAAATCAAAAAAATATATTTGAAGAAAAATTTATTCGTTTAGATGAAAAAAATATTATTTTTTCTAAAGAAAAAATAATCGAAATTTCTAATTTATACATAAATAATCAAACAGATTTTAAAATTATTTATAATAAAGATTCTTTATTTTTATCTGTAAATGATAAAGGATCATATGTTTCAACTTCTTTTCCAATAGTAAAAATGCATTTTAAAATTCCCAAAAATTTATACACTAAAAAAAATATAAACAAAGAAGATTTTATAAAAGCAATTCGAATACCAGAAGAAAGAAAAAAATGGGATTCATCAATTAAAGATTATAAAATCATAGAACAAAAAAATAATTTTAATATAATTCATACTATTTTAAAAAGTCCTGGATTTTTTATTAGTGAAAGAGATATAATTGAAAAAAAAATTGAATTTACTTATACTAATAATAATAATATAGAAGAATATATATGCTTTAGTAGTAGTATAGATGATGAACTTTTTCCTGCAATAGAAAAAATTCAAAGAATCGAAAATTTATTTAGTATTTATAGAATAACTGAAGACTCAGAAAATATTATTATTGATAGTTTAGATCAAATGGATTATAAAATGAATGTTCCTTCAACTTTAATGTGTTTAACTTTACCAACAGTAATTAATAAATGGTATACAAATATGAGAAATTATATAAATAACAAAAGTTTTGAATAAATAATCATTATTTTAAATGAAAATATATTTTTATTTTTATATTTTGTTTAAAAGAGTAATTTATATATTAATATTTATTATTAATTATTTATTTGATATTATTTAAAAAATCATGAATATTTGTTTTAATTACATGATTTTTATTTAAAACATAAGTTAAACAGGTGTAAAAAATATAATTAAATTAATATTATGTTAAATAAATATTTATTAATTAATTATAAATAAATGTTAAATTAATAAAAAATATAAATTATTTATATTTTAATTAATATTAAAAAAAAATAATAAAATATTTAATTCATAAATTAAATTTATTTATATTGTTATTATTATTATTAAATTGAGAATTAAATTTATGAGATTTTGGATAATTTATATATTTATATTTTATTTTTTTAATATTACTATTTCTAAAATTATTTTTTTTTAACTGATTAAATTTTTGAATTCTATTCACTCTTGGACTCATATTAATAATATCATTTATATTTATATTATATAATTGTAATTTTAAATTTCTAATTGGTCTATTTATATTTAATTTATTATTATTTGTATTATCTAAACCAAAATTTTTTTTTAAATTTTCTAATTTTTTTTTAAAATTATTATTATCATTATTAAAAGATAAATCTAAACTTGAATAAGACCTACTTAAATTCAAATTATTATTATTTTCAATATGATTATGAATATCTTTCAAACTAATACTTCTCATTAATGTATTAATTTTACCAATTTTTTCTTTTTTAAAATTTTTTATAGTAAATAAAGAAGGATAAAATTGTCGACTTGGATTTAAAATAATTATATTATTATTATTATTGTTATTATTTATATAATTATTATATAAATTTAATGTTGAATTATTCTTTTTTAAATTTTTTCGCAAATATTTTTTTGTTAAATTTATAGTTTCATGAAAACTTTTATCTGCATTATTTGAAGATTCTTCATCATTACAAATAAAAGAATTTGATAATAACTTTCTTAGTCTTTGTTTAAATGTTGACATTTTTAATTTTAAATTTTAAATATATGAAAATTATAAAATAAATAATTTATAAAAAAATATTTTATTTTATAATAATTAATTATTTTAATTAATAATCAAAAATGATTATCTATTATCATAAAGCAAATTCTGTCCAAATTTCCCAAAATAAAAATAGTCAAGAAAAAAATTTATGCATTGAAAAAAATATAGAAAATTTTAATAATATGTTATCTCAAAAGGTATCAAATGAAGAAAATATCGAAGATTATTCAACTTTAGCCGAAGATATTTTAACATCATCAACAAATATAAATAATAATAATTGCTCATTTGTTTCGAATTTATCTTTATCATTAATCGAAAATATAAATAATAGTTTTGATAATTCGCTCAATTTAAAAATGGAAGAAAAAAAAAATAAAATTGATAGCTTTGATAAAAACGAAGAAAAAAAAATCGAATCTATAAACAAAACTATAAATGAAAAATTAGAGAAATTTTTAGATAATTCAATTTCTTTTAATGCAATTAAAAGTTTAATTAAGTATTGCAAAGAGAAAAATTATTTAGATAATTTTTTTGAAATATTTTTTGAAAATTTAAATAAAATATGTCAAAATTTAAACGGATTCGATTTTTTTAATTATTATTTTAAATATTTAACAGAAGAACAAAAAAATATTTTAATAAATTTTATTTTATATAATTCAATTGAAATGATTTTGAACAAAAATTCATATAAAATTATAATTAAAATTATAAAATTAAAACAAAAAAATTATAATGATTTTTATGTAAATTTAATATTAAAAAATTTTGAAATTTATTGTAAAAATTTGTATTCAAATAATATAGTTAAAACTATATATAAGTATTCTGATAATATTAATATAAAAAAATTAAACAACAAAATATTTAATTTAAAAGAATGTATTGATAATGAACTAATAAAAATAGCATATTCTGTGAGTGATAGAGAAGATAAAAAATTATTTGAAGAAAAATTTAATATTACAACTATTATATAAATTTAATGTATATAATAACTTTCTTGTGAATGTTAATATTTATAATTATAATTATAATTGGAAACTAATAGTATAAAATATTTTTCTAAATAAATTTAAATTTAGGATACATGTAAAAATTAATTATTATAAATTTAATGACATTATAATATAATAAACTAGTATAATTATTTATAATATATATAAATATATATTATGTTAAATAAATATTTTTATAATATTTTAAATTTAATTTAAAATTTATAATTTAATTTTCATTTAATAATTGATCGATTAAATAAAAATCTGATTTATTTAAATTTTTTTCGATTTTATTTATTTCATTTATATCTTTTAATTTTTCTTGTAAATATTGAAATTTAATTTTATCTTTATCATTATTTTTTTCATATTTATTATAATTTGAAAGATAAATATCATTAATATTCGATGCTATTTTTATTGTATTTAAATTTTTTGAATTATTTTTCATATTTTTAAACATACTTCTTAAATTTGAACCTTTTTGATAATTTATAGTAGGTAAATTAAAATTTGTATATTTTTCAATATAATTAAATATATTTTTTGATTCGTTTTCATAATTATTTTCCATTATTCTATTATAAATATTGTTTAATTTTTTTGATTTATATTCTTGTTCATTAATATTATTCAAACTTTTTGGACGAAACATTTTTTTATTATTAATAGAAATTAAATTTGTTTTACTTTTTTTATTATTATTTAAAAAATTATGTAAATTTTTAGTTTTTATTTTATATATTAATTTATTATTTTTATTTTTGTTATCATCAAAAATATTTTCTTGGCTTAAACATTTTAAACTATATTCAATATCATTTATTTCTTTTTTAAGATTATTATTTTTTGTTTTTAAATCTTTTAAAGAAATATTATTTAAATATTTATAATTTATTTTTATTTCATTTAATTTTTTTTGATGTTTTTTATTTATTTCATTTATATTTTTAAATTTAATTTTTCTCTTTTTTATTTCTTTATTTTTTTCTTCTTCATTAGGTTTATATTCTTTATTAATAATTATTTTTTCAGTTTTATATAAATAATTTGTTTCTTTTTTTATATCAAAATAATTTTCTTTTTTTAATATATTTTCAATATTTTTATCATTTTCTGTTAAAATTGATTGCTCAAATAAATTATCCTTTTTTGTATAATTTAAATTTTTCATATCATATCCATTAATTTTATATAATTCTGTAACATTATATAAATAATTATTATTATTATTTTCATTTTCTGCTCTTATTAATTTATATTGTTTAGAAAATTTTTTTGTATCATTATTTAAATTTTTTAATTTTTTTTTATTGTAATATAAATTTTGATTAAATTTAACTAAATTATTATAAAAATAATTTTTATTACTAAATTCCTTTTTTATTTCTAAAGTATTTGGAATAAATATTTCATCTTTAAATTTATAAGGACTTAGAGCTTGTCGAAAAGAAAATTGAGTTTTGGTTGGTAAAATATTTAATATTTTTTCAATTTTATTTCTTGATGAAATAAATGATAATAATTTTTTTTTTGACATGCAATTTATTTTTTATATAATTAATTACCAAAAATATAATAAATTTTTTATATTAATATTTTATAATTTATATAATAAAAATGCTTCTTTTGTCAAGAAATGAAGAATTTTTAAAAAAATTTAAAAAAAAACATAAAAATAAAATAAATTCTTTTTCTTCTATTAATTATTCTGATAATCTTATTAATAATTCAAATATATCAAAATCTAATAATTCATTAAATTCAGTAAATTTAAAAAAATCATTAATTAATTCTAAAAGTGCAATTAAATTATTTAATAAAAGAAATATAATTAGTAGACCAAACAACATTAAATTTGAAAATATAAATAAAATATCAAAAAGTCATTCTCAAAAATTATTATCTTTAAATTTTAGAAATATGATAAAAGTTCCAAATTTGTTTCAATTTCATCAAGATTTAATGAGTAAAAATTATGATTCTTATTATAAAAGATTAACAGATGATATAAATCAAATTAATAATACAAAATTAGAACCAATTGAATTAAATTCATTTTATAAAATTGAAAATAAAAAAAATGTTGAAGATAATAACAAAAAAGAAGAAAAAAAATTACCATATTTAAATTTAATTAATTATTTAAAAGGAAGAAGTAACAAATTTAAATTTGAAAAAGAATATCATAAAAAAAATATAGATGAAGATATTAAAAATATTATTAAAGAAGAATTATATAAAGCAAATAAAAAAATATCTAAATCTAATATAAATATTATAAATAAAAAAAAACCTTTATTTTTACAAAGTTTAGAAAAAGATAAATGTATTCAAATACAAAATCCATTATTGGAAATTAATCAAATAGGAAATTTACCAGAAATGGTTGATGATGGAGATTTAATGTTTAAATTATTTAAGAGTGGATTTGAAAAATGTAATAATAGGAAGTATAAAATAAATTATTAGAAAAAAAATTAATTTATTTTATATATTTTTTTAATATTAATTCAGATAATAAAATTCATTTGATATATTATTTTTAATTTTTATAGATAATAATATAAAATCTTTAATTTTTAATTGAAAAATATTATAAATATTTTTATGTAATAAAAAATTAAAATAATATTTGTTTTAAAAAATTATTTAAAAATTATTTAATTTTAATTTTTATTAATTAATTAAACTAAAATAAAATTTTATTATTTATCTATATATCTATTAACAGAAATAAATAAAAAAAATTGTCTATAAAAAATTAACAAAATGAAAACTAAATTAAATTAATAATAATAATATTTATGATTAATTTTTGTCATAAATAATACTATTAATAAAATTCAATAGCATATATATTAATAGATGAATTAAAAAATATTTTTCATTTAATTATAATTTAAATATCATAATCAAAAAAAGGAGAATAAATGCTATTTATTTAATTATATATTTATATTATTTTTTTTTATAAATATATGTATATTAATTATTTATCATTTAAAAAAAATATATGTCAACTGAAAAAGTAGATTCAACTTTTTCTTCAAAATATGATCATGTTGATGAAAAACCATCATTTCCCAAAAACGAAGAAAAAGTTTTAGAATTTTGGAGAAAAATTAAAGCTTTTGAAACTCAACTTGAGAAGAGTAAAAAATATCCAGTATATACTTTTTTTGATGGACCCCCTTTTGCAACAGGAATGCCTCATTATGGTCATTTAATGGCAGGAGGTTTAAAAGACGTTGTTACTAGATATTGGACTCAAAGAGGTCGTTATGTTAGCAGAAGATTTGGTTGGGATTGTCATGGTTTACCAATTGAAGCAATCATTAATGAAAAACTTAATATCAAAACAAAAAAAGATTTAGATGCTATAGGAATTGAAAAATATAATGAAGAATGTAGAAAAATTGTAATGACTTATGCTGAAGAATGGAAATATTATACTGAAAGATATGGACGTTGGATTGATTTTGAAAATGATTATAGAACAATGTATCCTTATTATATGGAAAGTTGTTGGTGGGTGTTTAAACAAATTTATGACAAAGGAAGAGTTTATAGAAAATGTAAAATAATGCCATATTCATATGCATGTAATACCGTTTTAAGTAATTTTGAAGCAGGACAAAATTATAAAGATATATATGATCCAAGTATTATTATTACTTTCCCATTAGTTAATGATAATAAAACTATGATTTTAGCTTGGACAACTACACCTTGGACATTACCTAGTAATTGTTTCGTTACAGTAAATCCAACCATGGAATACGTATATATTGAATTTGATAATAAAGAAACAAATGAAAAAAATACTTATATTTTAGCTGAACCTAGACTTAAAGAAATAGTAAAAATGCTTAAATTAAAAGAATATACAGTAGTAAAAAAAGTTAAAGGAGAAGAACTTGTAGGTTTAGAATACGTTCCTTTATTTGATGATTTTTATGATAAAATTAAATCAAAAAATGGATTTAAAGTTTATCCAGCAGATTATGTAACAGCAAGTGATGGTACAGGTATTGTTCACAATGCACCAGGGTTTGGTGAGGACGATTATATTATAGGATGTAAATTTAATTTATGTGACCCAGATAACCCGATATGTCCAATGGATGATGATAGTTGTTTTACAAATGAGGTTAAATTAGTTGCAGGAATGAACTTTAAACAAGCAGACCCAAAAATAGTAGAACATTTAAAAGAAAAGAAACGTTTAATTTATCATGGAACAATAAAGCATAGCTACCCCCTTTGTTACAGAACAGATACCCCCTTACAATATAGAGCATTTCCATCATGGTTTATAAAAGTAGAAGATTTAAGAGAATTATTAGTTGAAATAAATAATAGTACTTATTGGGTACCTAAATATGTTCAAGAAAAACGTTTTGGAAATTGGTTAGCTAATGCAAGAGATTGGTGTATAAGTAGAAGTCGTTGTTGGGGAACACCAATTCCAATCTGGGTAAGTGATGATTTCGAAGAAAAAGTATGTATAGGTAGTATAAAAGAATTAGAAGAACTTTCTGGTGTAAAAGATATAAAAGATTTGCATAGAGAATATATAGATAAAATTACTATTCCTTCAAAAATGGGAAAAGGTGTTTTACATAGAATTCCAGAAGTTTTTGATTGTTGGTTTGAAAGTGGTAGTATGCCTTATGCTCAAATTCATTATCCATTTGATGTAAAAGAAGAAGAATTTTTCAAAGGATTTCCTGCAGATTTTATATGCGAAGGTTTAGATCAAACAAGAGGATGGTTTTATACATTAAATATTATATCAGTAATATTATATAAAAGTACCCCATATAAAAATTTAATATGTAATGGATTAGTTTTAGATGAGAAAGGAGCAAAAATATCAAAACATTCAAAAAATTATAAAGAACCAAGAGAATTATTTGATAAATATGGAGCAGATGTAATAAGATTATATTTATTAGATAGTCCATTAGTAAAAGGACAAACTCTTAAATTTACAGAAAAAGGTCTTGAACAAAAAGTAAAAGATGTTTTCTTACCTTTATATAACATCTACAGATTTTTAGTTCAAAATATTCAAAGATGGGAACAACAAAATAAAAAAAATTTCGTATATAACAAAGAATTATTTTATAAAAAAGATTTAAACATTACAGATAGATGGATAATAGCATATTTAGAAAGATTAATTAAATTTTTCAATCAAGAAATGGAAGCTTATAGAATATATACAGTAACAAATGAATTACTATCATTTTTAGATAAATTAACAAATTGGTATATAAGACTTAATAGAGGAAGAATAAAAGGTGATTTAGGAGATGAAGATTGTGTTAATAGTTTAAATATTTTATTTGGAGCTTTAATTAATTTATGTGTTTTATTTTCACCTTTTATACCATTTATAACTGAATTTATATATCAAAATTTAAAAAAAGGTTTACCTTCAGATAGTTCATTATTAGAAGAAAGTATTCATTTCCTTTTAATACCTGAATATGAAGAACATTTATTAGATGATAAAATTGAAGAAATTATGAATAATATGATTAGTGTAATTGAATTAGGAAGAAAATTAAGAGAAAAGAATAAAATTATGTTAAAAAAGCCAATCGCAAAATTTTCTGTTATAAATTATGATAAAAAATTCTTAGATAATCTTAAAATAGTAGAAAATTACATTGTTGATGAACTTAATGCAAATGAAATTGAATATATCGAAGATGAAAGTAAATATATAAAATTAACTTGTAAACCTAATTATCCAGTTCTTTATACAAAAATGAAAGAAATAAAAGAAAGTATTACTGATGAAGAAGACAAAGATAAATTATTAAAAGAAATGGAAGAAGAGAAAAAAAAAGGAAATGAAATTGCAGGTAAAATTCAAAAATTATCTGAAGAAAATATTAAAAAAATAAAAGAAGAAGGAAAAATAAATGATGGAGGATTAGAAATTTTAAGTAATTACGTTTTAATTGAAAAAAAATTCTTACCTGAATATGAAAAAGATAAAGTTAATGCTTGTATGTCTAATACTGAATGTGGAGTTATGATTGATACTACTGTAAATGAAAAAATTATGAATAGTTATTATGCAAGAGAAATTTTCCATAGAATTCAAAAATTAAGAAAAGAAATTGGAATTAAAATAACAGATAACATTTATGTTACTTATGAAAATGATGGAAATTTAAATAAAATTATAAATGAAAATAAAGAAAAAATGGAAAAAGATTTAAAAGCTAAAATAGTAAAAAAAGAAAAAGATTATAAAAGTGAAGAAGGATTTGAATTAGTTAAAGAAAGTTCATTTGAAATTGGAGAAGAGAAAAATAAAGAATCAATAACTGTTGGAATTTATAAAAAAAATTAAATTATGAATAAATATTAAATAATTTATAAAAAATATATAATTTATTAAAAATTTTAAATATAAAAAATAGAATATTTTGAATATTTATATATTATTTTTATATTAAAATTATTATTTTTTTAATTATTAATTATAAATATTTTTTTAAAAAAATCATTCAAAAAAATTAAATTAAAAAAAAATTAAATACATTTTATTAAATTTTCATAACATATTTTATCAAAAATAATTATATATAAACATTATAAATATATATATACTAATTTATTTAAGAAGCATATTTTTTTGTCCATTCTTTAGCAGTGTTTTCATAAAGTGATCTATTTGTTTTATAAATATTAGCTATTTCAGGAACTAAAGGGTCATCAGGATTAGGATCAGTTAAAAGACTAGAAATAGATAATAAAACTTTTCCAATAGTTAAAGCAGGTGACCATTGATCTTTTAATATATCTAAACAAATTGAACCATTTGAATTTATATTAGGGTGATATATTTTAGTAGTGAAAGTACATTTTGGAGGTTTGAAAGGATAATCAACAGGAAAATGAATATCTAAAAAGAATATTCCTCCTTGATAAGGACTATCTGAAGGACCCATTATTGTTGCTTGCCAATGATATAAATCTGAATCATTTACTGGACCAGCTGAGCAATTTGCTGGTGGATCTTTGTTAAAATCAACTAATTCTTTTTGAATACGTTTTTGTGCCATATTATTTTTATTTAATATTTATTTAAATTGGTTTTTATATATTAAAAAAATAATATTTTTTAATCAATATAATTTATAATAAGAATAAAAAAAATTATTTATATAATTTATTTTAATATAGTTTAAATATATTATTTTAAATTTTATTAAACAATGATAAATATTTTAATTACTAAAAAAATTTAAAATTAAAATAAAATAAATAATAAAATTAATAATAGTAGTTTCATGGAGGCTATTCAAGTTGCAATAAGAATTCGTCCTTTTTTACCAGGAGAAAATGAAGAAAACACAACAATAGCAATAAACCCAGAAGATGACCGAAAAATAAACATAAGTAAAAGCACAAAAAATTTTCAAGGTTATTTTGATAAAATATTTTTTAACGAAAGCACTCAAGACCAAATTTATAATTTCGTAAAACCAGCAATATTAGGAGCAAAAAGAGGTATAAATTGTACAATTTTTGCATATGGTCAAACAGGAAGTGGAAAAACATATACTATTTTTGGTGAAGAATGGACATTAAATAGGAATTCAAATAATTACTATATGAAAAAACAATTATTCAAAAAAGATGAATATAATTTTTTATATGACAAAGATTTTTTCGTTGACGCATTTAATGAAACAAACGGAATTATTCCAAGAGTTATAATAGATTTATTTAAAAATCCAAACAAAGAAAAAATAGATATCACATGTTCTTATATTCAAATTTATAATGAAAATATATATGATTTATTAGATGATGAAAATGATTTAGATAGAAATAAATTAAAAAAAAATTTCGTAATTAATTTTAATTCAAATATAAATAACCCAAAACCAATAAAATCTGAACCATTAAAAATAAGAGATGATAAAATAAGAGGAATAGTATTAGATGGTTGTAGAGAAGTTGAAGTTCAAAGTTTTTATGATGTGTTTGAATTATTACGAAGAGGTGAAATTAACCGTAAAAAAAGAACAACAAATAAAAATGAAATGTCAAGTCGATCTCATACAATTTTTATAATAAATTACACAAATATTTCAAAACAAATTCGCTCAAAAATAAATTTATGTGATTTAGCAGGAAGTGAAAGATATAATACAAAAGAAACATATAAAACAATTCATATAAATGAATTAAAAAATATAAATAAATCTCTTTCTATTTTGGGAAATGTAATTTCAGCTTTAGCAAGTAAAAAAAAAAATGTACATGTGCCTTATAAAGAAAGTAAATTAACTCATTTATTAATGGATAGTTTAGGAGGAAATTTTAAAACGTATTTAATAGCTACAATTTCTCCTGATGAAAGAAATTTCGATGAATCTTATAATACTTTATTATTTGCTGATAGAGCACATAATGTTATGACTAAAGTTAGTGTTAATGAATTAGTTGAACATTTAGATGGAAGTTCTAATAATAACAAAAATTCACAAAATGCTATTGTTAAATTAACTAAAGAAGTTAATGAATTAAAAGAAATATTAAATGTTAGAAAAAAACGAGGAAATTTAGAGCCAATTGAAGAAGAAGTTGTTAAATTAAAAATTGAAAATAAACATCTAAGAAATATTGTAAATAAACAAAATCCAAGACAAATTCAAAAATTAATGGCTGAAAATAAATATTTAAAAAAAGAACTTTCTAAATATACACAAAAAAATTTAACTTCAAGTTCTATTTTTTCTCAAGATAAAAAACAAAATAGTAGAGATATTTTAACAAACACAGGAAAAAATATTGTAAGTAATTATTATAATAATAATAATAAAAATAATAATAATAATAGTAATAATAATAATAGTAATAATAATAATAATATGGAAAAAAATTTATTTGATAAAAGACAAATGGGAAATAAAAATAATTTTAATTTCGAAGATATGAACATCAATCCAAATCCAAAAAATTATTCAGCTCAATATAGCAATAATAATTTATTAAATTATAATAATATTAAACTAAATAAATTTAAAACTACTGATAGATTAAAAATGTTAGATGAAATGGAAAAACAAAATATATTAAAAACTCAAGCTCTAATACAACAAATTAATAATAATAGTAAAAAAAATAATAATAAAAATATTAATTTTTCTGCCCCAAAATCAAATCCTAATAAAAATAGATATAAATTAAATAATATAAATTCATATATTTCAGAAAATGATGTTAATAATTTTTATTAATATATAAATATATTTATTTATTAAATAATATAATATTTTTAATATAAATTAATTCGTTTTAAATTAAAACTCAAAAAAAAAATATATAAAAAATATGAAAAAAAATTTTTTTAATATTTTATTAGCTTTTATTTTATTTTCTTTTATTTATTGTGATATACCCGTTCATTGCGAAGCAAATGATATATATGGTGATTGGACAATTTATATCTATAATGAAAAATTTGACCCATCTTTAACAGATATTAAAACAACTTGCGGACATGGTTTCCCTAATAAAATAACATTAAATTTAGGTGATACAGATGATTATCCTGAAGGAAAAACAAAGAAATTAAAAATAAATTTATCAGATGATTTTAATGTATATAAAAATGGAAAAAAAGTTGGAAATTGGACTATGATTTACGATCAAGGAATGTTAATACATTATAAAAAAAAAATAATAAATGCAAATTTTAAATACTTCAAAGAAAAAATGTATGAAGAATTTAAATCTAATTGTAATAAAATTACATTAGGTTGGATTATATCAGAAAAAGATATAAATGAAAATTGGAGTTGTGTTTATGGATTTAAAAATAATAATGAAAAAAAAATGAATTTTTTACAAAAAAATAATAATGAAAAAGGAAAAAAAGAAAAAAAAGGAAAAGAAAGAAAAAAAATAAATAAAAATAATAAAAAAGATCCTAAAGAATTAGCTAATTTAATTAAATATGAAGATTTATCTGATATGGTTGATGAAATAAATAATGCTAATTTAACATGGAAAGCAGGAATAATAGATAAATATAAAGGAATGAGTTTATTACAAATGAGAAATTCTATGGGACTTAATAAAGGAAAAAATAAAATAGAAATTGAAAATAAAAATAATATAAAAAATCTTAAAAATAAAAATTTTAATAATTTAAGTCCATCAAAAGGATTTTCTATGTTAGAAACAGAAAAAAAATCAGATACATATTTAAAATTCATGGAAAATTTTAAAAAAAATGTAAATGACCCAGAAACTTTAAAAATATTAGAAGAAAATGAACAAAAACAAAAACAAAAAGAAGATGAACAAAAACAATATGAAAATAATATTAATGATGATGAAAGAGAAAAAGATAGTCAATATGTAACAGACCCAAATGAAATATTAAAATATATAAATTCAACATTAGATGAGATGGATGAAAATAAATTACCAAAAAATTGGGATTGGCGAAATGTAGGAGGTGAAAATTTTGTTCCAGACCCATTTGAACAAGGAAATTGTGGTTCATGTTACACATTAGCAACAATATTTTCTTTAGAAAGTAGATTAAGAATAAAAACATTAAATAAAGACAAAACAAAATTTTCAGTACAATTTCCATTATCATGTAACTTTTATTCAGAGGGATGTGATGGAGGATTCCCAATTTTAGTAGGAAAATTCTTTCATGAATTTGAAATAGTTCCTGAAGAATGTTTTGAATATACTCAATCAACAAATCAATGTTCAAATGTTTGTGATTATACTAAATATCCAAAAAAATATTATGTAGGTGATTATGGCTACATTGGAGGATATTATGGAGCATTAAATGAAGTATTAATGATGAAAGAAATCAGAGCAAGAGGACCTATTCCAGGAAATATAATAGTTCCCTTAACATTTAACTATTATAAAAATGGGATTTATAGTGAAAGACCTTTAAAAAAAAATTCAGGTAAATTTAATAAAACAAGTATGATTGAAAATGAAATTGATTATTTAAAAGTTGATCATTCAACAACTATTATTGGCTATGGTGAAGAAAACGGAGTTAAATATTGGATAGGTATGAATACTTGGGGAAATGAATGGGGTGAAAATGGATTTTATAAAATATTAAGAGGTGAAAATGAAATGAATATTGAAACTATGGGAGATTACTTTAATATTGAAATAACTGATAGAAATAATACTAATACTAATAATTAAAATTATATGTGAATTAAAAATAAATTTAATTTTTTTATAAATAAAATTTAATATATAAAATATTTAAAAATATCAATTTTATATTTAATATTATTTTATATTAAAATAAATAAATGGACACAATTAAAAAACAAGTAAATACATATCAAGGAAAATTACCATTGTTTTTTTTAATATGTGCTGGAATAGCAGCAGTAAACACATTATGTAGAGCTGATTATAATTTTATTTTATATTTATATATGTTTTATATTTGGAAATTTATGGAAAATGCAAAAGAAGCTCAAAATCAAGAAAAAATATCTTCTTTTTTTATTTTATTATATAGTTTAATAATTGATATTATATGGTGTATTTATTGGGGAGGAAAATGGAGTTCATTAAAAGAAGATGCTGAAGGTGGTATTCATACATTTGTTTTAATATTGTCTTGGATTGCTATTGTTTTAAAAATTATTGTTTTAATTATGATATGTGTTCTTGAATGGAGTGGAATAAGTAAAGCTTTACCTGCAAGTTTACAACAAAAATTAAATAATGTTGATGGATTTAAAGAATTGAATGAGGAAAAAATTTAAAAAAATAATATATAATTTTTTTTATTTAATAATATATTATTTAAAATAAAATTTTTTTATTATAAAAAATTATAAATTTAATTTTAAATTTTTTATTTTTATTATGATTTATATAAGAAAAAAAATTTTGCCGTTTAATGATAAAAAATTTAATGATAATAATAATATTTTTAAAAAACAAATTGTTCAAAATATAAATTATAATATTAATAATATTAATTCTTTGATAAAATCTAAAAGTGAAAATAAATTGAAAATTAATAATATTAATAATATAGAACCAATTAAAACTTATAAAATAAAATTAAATAAAAATAACAGTTGTTTAAATATTTCAAATCCTAATAAAAAAACAAATATTAAATTTTCAAGAAATCAAACAGATCAATTATTACCAAAAAAAAATTTTACTTATATTCCAAAAAAAATAAATAATTTTGAACACTCACTTTTTCATTTAAATTTAAATAAAATCCCAAAAAAAACAATTGATAGTACATTAAATAATTTTTTTGATGATGACATTAATTTATTAGATTTAAATGAATTAAGTTTAAATTCTCATAATGAATTAAAAGATAATTTATATTTTAATAATAATAATACAATAAGTTTATCTTATAGAAAACAAAATAATTCAACTTTAAAAGATAATTTTTCTAATCGATCTACAAATAGTTTAAATTTAAATCAAACTAATTCAACTAATAAAAATCAAAAAATTGTTGTTAAATTTAATTTAAGAAAAAAATTAAAAGAAGATAGATTAAAACAAAAAAGTTTAAAAAAATATTCTTCTTTTAATTATAATAAAAATAAAATAATAAATAAAAAAGAAATTAAAAATAAAATTAAATGTGATATTCCTAAAATTAAAAAATTTAATATGAATAAGAAAAAAAAAATTAATGATGAAAAAGAAAATATAAATAATCATAATATTAATAATATTAATAATAATAATAATAATTTATTTATTAAATATAGAAATAATTCCATTAAAAAAAATAAATCAAAAAAGAAAAAAGATGAAAATTTTTTATTTACATTTAAACAAGAAAACACAGTTACAACAGAAGATACAAAAAATATAAATAAAAAAATTTCATATTTTAATATTTAAACATTTTTTTATATATTTTTTATAAATTAATTTATAATTATTATAAAATAAGAAAAAAATTATTTTTCAATTATTACTTTTCTTAATAAAATATTAATTTTCGAATAAGTTAATAAATCTAAATATAAAATACTTTCATTATTTTTTATAATATATTCACATTCTGCTATAATTTTTAAATTATTTTTATCATATATATAACTTAAATAATTATTATTTTCATCATAATATATTAAAGTAAAATAATATTCATTTAAATTTTTAAATAATAAAAAATTCTCATCATTAATTTTATTAATTTCAAATTGATCACATTTAATATCATAATCAATAATATTTAAAATTAAATTATTTTTTATATCTTCAATATAATAAATATAATTTTCATTTTTATTTGAAAATATTATTTCTTTGCAATTTAAAATAGATGATGTAATTTTTGTTGGATTCCCATCAATAAATCTATATATGCTTCCCACAAAAATATTTTTTTTATTTTTAGCCAGAATACTAAACATATTTAATTTATCATTAATATTTATATCAATTATTTCAATAAATTTTTTTTCAACATCAATATTAAATTCAATTTCCTTACTTTATATATTAAATATAAATAAATTTTGCTTAATACTTAAACATTAAATATATTGACTATCATT
>JAEEGK010011524.1_pt1 | contig 20182 bp, 22 predicted proteins | sample 8958771 | NCBI WGS metagenome assembly JAEEGK01 (sample SAMN16246547, study PRJNA631951) | gut metagenome | biome: gut microbiome; feature: rumen; material: SC-attached | host: Bos | place: Iran: Karaj | collected 2018-10
CTTCTTTCCTGTAATTTGACAAACTTTAGACATTTCTATCTACTTTTTTACTTGTGATTTACACTTACTTATTCCAAACAGGGTGCAAAGGTACATATTTTAATTGAGATTCAAATCATTGCACCAAGCGAAAAACGAAGAATTAATATTTTTTAACCTTCATAGACCGGTCTTGGCTCATTTTCTTCCTTCAGAAAGTCCAAAAAGAGCTCCATCGCCTTGTTGGTGGCGTTGGTCAGATTCAAGTCTCGTCCCTGATCTTCTTCCAGTTTCAGGGTCACCACTCTTTCTTGACTTCCACAGGCCAACCAGATGGTGCCTACCGGTATTTCCTTTGTGCCGCCACCGGGTCCTGCGATACCAGTTGCCGAGATGGCGTAGTCGGTGTTCAAAGCCTTACATGCGCCCTTCACCATAGCTATTGCAACTTCCTCACACACAGCCGTTTTCTCCTCTAGCAACTGATGGTCCACACCCAGCAGACTCTCCTTCACCTCATTCACATATGAGATAATGCCACCCTTGAAATACTTCGATGCACCAGGCACTGCGATCATGGCCTCTCCGATACGTCCGCCTGTACAACTCTCAGCTGTGCTGACCGTCTTTTCTGTTTCCCAGAGGATCTCACTGACATCCCTGCTGATTACCTTACTTTCAAAATCCATCTATTTATTTACGATTTACAGATTTACTATTTACGATTTACTATTTAAATGTTACTTTCGAGAAGGCGGGGGCATCGATCGAACAGAATTCCCCGTCGAGATACTTGTAGTAGCCCACGATGCCGATCATGGCAGCATTATCCGTCGTATAACTGAACTTTGGGATGTAGATGGTCCAACCGTAGCGCTTCTGTGCATCGTAGAATGCATTGCGCAGACCGTTGTTCGCACTCACACCTCCAGCCACGGCCACGTGTTTGATACCCGTCTGCTTCACGGCTTTCTTCAGCTTCTTCATCAGGATGTCCACGATGGTCCACTCCAATGAGGCTGCAATGTCCTCCATGTGCTTCTCAATGAAGTCGGGATCCTCGGCCACCCACTTCTGCAGTGAGTAGAGGAATGAGGTCTTCAGCCCCGAGAAGCTATAGTCCAGTCCTGGGATGCTCGGCTCAGCGAAGGTGAAAGCCTTCGGATTACCCTGGCGAGCCAGACGGTCGATGATCGGACCACCGGGATAACCCAGTCCCATCACCTTCGAGCACTTATCGATAGCCTCTCCAGCCGCGTCGTCGATGGTCTGTCCCAACACCTCCATATCGTTGTAGGCATTCACCTTCACAATCTGTGAGTTACCACCGCTGACGAGCAGGCAAAGGAACGGAAGTGGTGGAATACTGTTTTCATTATCCACATTCCCCGAATCCTCACGGATAAAATGCGCCATCACATGTCCCTGTAGGTGGTTCACGTCGATCATCGGAATACCCAAAGAACGCGCAAAACCCTTGGCAAAACTCACACCCACGAGTAATGAACCCATCAGTCCGGGACCTCTCGTAAAGGCAATGGCCGTCAGTTGCTCTTTCGTGATACCAGCACGCTTGATGGCCTCGTGTACCACAGGCACCACGTTCTGCTGATGTGCTCTCGAAGCCAGTTCGGGAACCACGCCGCCATACGCCTCATGCACAGCCTGCGAGGCCGTCACATTCGACAGCAGCACCCCATTCCGAAGCACAGCCGCCGACGTATCGTCACACGAGCTCTCGATTCCTAATATATAAATATCCTTATCCAATGTTTAATCTTTAATGTTCAATGCTCAATTATCAATTGTCAATTAGTATGTCAACACTTCCACGCCATGTTCCGTCATCACGAGTGTGTGCTCCCACTGGGCACTCGGTTTCTCGTCCTCCGTGATGACTTCCCAGCCATAGGGATCATCGGCATCGATAAAAACGCGCCAAGTACCCATGTTGATCATCGGCTCGATGGTAAACACCATCCCAGGCACAAGCAGCATACCAGTACCACGATGGCCGTAGTGGTTAACGTCGGGCTCTTCATGGAACTTCAACCCTACTCCATGACCAGCGAGGTCGCGAACGATGCCATAACCGTATTTCTTACAATGCTTCTCGATGGCATGTCCTATGTCGCCCACAAATCCGTAAGGCTTGGCTGCCTCCATTCCGATTTCCAGGCACTCTTTAGCCACACGCACCAGCTGTTCTTTCTCCGGCGAGGTCTTGCCGATGATGAACATACGACTCGCGTCGGCATAGTAGCCGTCGAGAATCGTCGTGAAGTCCACGTTGATGATGTCACCCTCCTCGAGCACATCCTCTTCTTTGGGAATACCGTGACACACCACTTCGTTAATGCTCGTGCACACACTCATGGGGAAACCCTCGTAATCGAGACAAGCGGGGATAGCTCCATGATCCTGACAATACTTGCGGCATATCTGGTCGATCTCCAGCGTATTCATACCCGCATGGATCTGCTTGGCTACCTCGTCGAGCACACCTGTGTTCACGACACCCGCCTTGCGGATGCCCTCTATCTGCTCAGGGGTCTTGATCAACTCGCGCGTAGGCACCAGCTTACCCTTGTTCTCCCAGAACATGATGGTCTTATCCATTTCCGTTGGCTCCTGTCCCGACAGACAGTGCCATCTCTTTTTCTTGAAAGCGTTCATTTACCTTATTATATATAGTAAAGCGACGGACTCCTTCCGAAATCCGCTGCAAAGGTACGATTAAGTGAGCAAATATCCAAATTATTTTGAGATAATTAGGGAAAACCCTACATCAGTTTATAGGTTTTCCCCTTGTAGGTATGGAATAATCTTCTTAACTTTGCACCAGAAAACAAAAGTTGAACCAATTAATGAAGGAAAGGGTAAAATTATGAAGAAGCTGTATACACTGATGATGATGGCGATGATGGGCATGATGGCAGTATCGCTGACCTCTTGCGAGGACGAGCAGATCGCTTACACCCTCGAGGGTACATGGAAGGGAAATATGTACATCTCTTCAGAGTGGGATGGCAGGTACTACAATTCAACCGCTACCGAGATCACGTTCCTGAAGGATCCCTACACATATTCCAGCGGAACGGGCTACTGGGTAGACTACTACAGCGGAGCACCTTGGGACTATGTGGCCAACCACATCAACTGGGAGGTTAACAACCGCGTCATCTACGTGCACTTCGTTGAGGAAGGAACATCGCTCCAAATCCGCGACTATCGCTTGAACAGCAATCGCTTCTCCGGCTATATCTATGATCACGGCAAAGACGTGGATTTCGAGCTCTATAACGTCAGCCGCCCGAACTACAACAGCTATCGCTGGGGCTATGACGGCTGGAACAACTACTACGGCTGGACTCGTGGCGAGAGCGCTGACAGCAGCAAGGCTGTAGAGAAGCCGAGAAGGTTCGTAAGAGAGAAATAAATACGGAGCCGGGGAATCTCTTAATTGACGTGTATGCGATTAAGTTTTTCCTCGGCCTGATCGGCCAGCCATTTCTGGTGGCTCTCCTCTATTTCCTTCACCTTATTGTCGCGGTATGTCTTGCAGATTTCGGAATACCGCTTGAACAGTTCTTCCAGCTTATCCTTGGCCTCGTCGGCCTCTTCCTTCGGCAATTCTCTCGTCCTGTCAGCCAATAGTTCTGTATACTTGACCTTTACCTTGTCGATCTCCACCATACTGTCATCGTAAAGTGCCTTGACCGACTCTTTCAGGACGTCGTAGCGATTGTTGTCCACCTCGGGCATCGTGCAGATGATATGCTTCTCCTGATCATATTCAGCCGTGTTCGCCACGAAGAAATGATCCTCCTCCTTAGGTTCTATCACCTCTTGCTTGAACTCCGGATGTGACTCTGCGATGCCTTTCTGAATGAACGGCAGCATCGCCATCTCGCGAGGCACGAACTCAAACGAGAAGTCGTCAGGAATCATGGTGTCGGCCACTTCCTCAATATTGTACACATTACCCTCAATATCGGTAACAGTTAAAGACAACAGCGCTGCCGGCTCAGCCTTGATGCACAGGTTCATGTATCGGTAGTTCAGCAATCCTGCATGGCCTGTGAGCTTGGCATCCATCTCGCCGATCAATATCTTTATGGAATTTCTCATATCTTTTTCTTCTTAACGTTCTTAACTTCTTATTTCTGCTTCGGTGCATCGTTTTCCTTCAGCTTCGCGTTGAGCTGGGCTGAAGAGGGTGCCCCGGGAACGGAGATACCGTCGCTGATGTTCGAACTCTTGAACGACGACTTGGCCTCCAGATTATCTGCCTCCAGTTTCGGAGCCTTGACATCGCCCTTGAACTCGGTCTTACCGTTCACGGTGTTGTCACCGAAGAATTCAGCCTTCGAACCCTTCACAGCCACGTTGCCACCGTCGAGCTGTACCAAGGCCTTGCCACCGTCCTGCTGGATCTCTGCGGTTTCCTTGGCATAGACACCTGCCTTCTCGGCCGATATCTGCAGTTCCTTGGTGAGGGTCTTGTCGTCGGTGCGACCCACGAACAACTTCTCAGCCAGCATCACCATGTTACCGCCTTCCGCCAATCCCTTGTCACTACCTGAAGAACGGTCCATATCCACCGACTTCACGAAGACATCCTTCGCATTGATCATCACCTGACCCGCAGCCTTGGCGTCTTTGTCTAAGGATGTCAACATCATCTTCTCGGCCGAGAGGTTCAGTATACCCGTGGCGTTGCCGTCTTTGTCGAACGAGCCCTGCCCCATCTTCTCTGCCGCCACGTACCAGGAGCCCGTCGTGTTGCCCTCGGTGTCGAACGAGAGCATGCTGACGTTTTCTGTGCGCACGCTGAAACTGCTTTCCTTGGTCTGCTCCTTCGCTTCGTAATTGCCATCGCTGATGGAATAGTCGACGGCTGTCACCGATACGTTCTTCGATTTGATCTGTACACTGCCCTCGGTCGTATAGTCACCATCGGTTTTACCTTCCTCCTTCAGCTGGGGATTCACCGTGCTGATCTCCACATCGTGGGTGGCAATGCGCACACAACTGTCATCGATCAGCGAACCGTCCTTCTTATAGCTCGAGATGTTCAGCTTGCCTGTCTGCACGTTGATTGATGCTGCCGGATTCTCACGGATATTATTGTCGCCGTCCTTCGAGGAAAAAGACATCTGCTCGGCAGTCACCGTGAGGTGGGCACCGGTTGCCTCCTCCTTGAAATGCTCGGTAGCATCCTCCACCAGTTTCTTCTCAGCCTCGAGGGCCTTCTGCCTGCGATTGATCTCTGCGAGTCTCGTCATCGTGGAGATCGCATTCTCAAGGGCATCGTAAGCCGAGGGCAGCTGGTTCTTGAACGCTTGTGTCAGTTCGTCGAGGATGGTCACGGTGACACGCATCAGATATTCATCGAAGTTGATGAGATCCTGCCCCTGAAGCATTGCTTCCATGGCAGCGACGGTGCCAGTGATACCCGCCATGGTGGTGAGGCCTTTGCTGCTCAGGTCAAAGGCCTGTTGTTGCAGCTCACTCAGACTGTTCTCAATGGCGGCCTTGCGGTTCTCCACCGACTGCGAGGCATCGATTTCCACCTCCTCGTCGGCATGGATCCTGACGCCTGTAGCACCGGTTGTCTTGGCCGGGCGCGAGAAATAGCCGTCCTCCACGGCCTCGTTGCTCTGCAGCGTGATGTGCTTGGCTTGGTTGATGATGGCCGACTGTGAGCGCACCACCTCCTCGATGCCGTCGGGACCGGGATCGACTGCCGTCTGGGCGATGAGTGAGGCGCGTGTTTCCACACTTCCATTCTCACCGACACCCTCCAGGCCTAGCTTCTGCCCTCGGATAATGATCGTACCGCCGTCACCATACAGCATGCCGCCGGCATCCACGTTACCAATCACAATCTCGGGGGCTGAAAGCACCAGGCGCTCGTTGTCGCGGATAAACTTGCCTCTGGCCACTTCGTTCATGATGTCAGCCTTCAATTGTTGTATCTCTGCTTTCTGCTTGCGTATCTCGGAAAGGTCTTTCGAAACGCTCGACTGAAGATTCTGAAGAGCCAACAGCCAGTTAGAAAATATCGTATCTGTCATAATTATATCCTAATCATTATTCTACATTTGTACCAATTGAACATAACATTTGTCTCAACTCGTCGCACGACTTATCTGTAAATGCCATGTTGTCTGTTGCATTGACAAGACCGTTCTTATCGAAAGTCAAGGTCTTTCCTGGACTATCAGAGAGGAGGATCTTTCCATCCACACCTACCTTCCAACGATGCTGATTGACTATTGAATCCTTGTATGGGTCATCATAAGTCTCAGCCGCCCAATCCTTGATCATCAGACTGATTTTCTCTACAGTAGTAGGCTTGTCCACTAATGAGTTGACATAAGCCTGCCAGTTCATATTTTCGACAAGATTGTCAGGGGCAACTGCATGTCGGTTGAAATAAAAATACTTGTTGTTCACCTTGTCCGACACAGCATCTTGTGAAAGTAACGAACTGACGGCCAACCTCATGAAATGCTTTTTCTGATCGGCCCAGTTGTTGATGGCATTCTTGGTCACTGCGTTACTGATAGGTATTTCATTGTCGTAAGACAAATTCTGGAGCACTTTCTTGATAGCGTCTGCGAAGAACAAATTCTCACAGTCTTCACTGTCAGAGTTGAAATTCATCTTAGCACACCGATAGAGCTCAAAAATATCATTACTCAATTTCGTTGCCGCATCTTCTACCTTTTTTCTATCTTCCATAGTTTTGCCTAATTTCAAAACATTATCCAAGTAAGTATCCTGGATCCTTTTCACTTTCTCATTCCAATCTTCCAAGTCCCTCCGGTAGATGGCATTTCCTTCGATCCTTATATATTTGTCGTCATCCTCCTTCGGCTTTTCATTCTGGGCTTGATTATTTTTGTCATTATAATCATTATACAGTTCCTCTAAAGTCTTTAGCGGATCCCAGTTAAAGACCAGATCAGACTTGTTTTCTTTGTATGAGGCATTCTTGATAGTGTCTACAGACATAACACTCTCATTGCTATTAACACTGTTTTCCCCAGACAGATCGGTAAATGCCTTTACGTCTTCACACATGACATTAAATGCAGTTTGGATGCTCGCTACCCTGCTTCTGGCAATCGACGCGATTTTAGTAATACTGGGATAGAAATCGAAGGGAACGTTTTCCACATCGCCACGATTTCTTCTGGCCGACCTGGGGTACTCGGCAGAGCCCTTGCCCGCCTCGATCCGTACAAAGGTGGGCGACTTGATCTTCGTCGTGCCGTCGATGGGGCGCAGGACGGTATCCATCAGCGTTCGAATCAGCTGGACATCGACGACTTTGTCGATCGTGCGGCTCCTGACGTCTCGGATGAAAGTCAGACCGACGTCGGCTATGACGCGGCCTGCGGTGCTATCCCAGAAGGTACCGCTTTCACCATAAGACTCATTCCCGGGAAGGAAACGCTGCTTGACGGCCTTGCCCGACTCGATGGATACCGTATCGCTGGCCTCGAGCTTGATGTTCTTGCCCTGAATCTTGATGTCGCCATTGGGTGATGAGATGTTGATGCCGGTAAAGGCATTAAGCGTCACATCGCCCACCGGTGACTGTATGAAGACAGAACGGGAATCGCTTGAGAGATTGATCTTGTAGAGTCCGAATCTGTCGCTGAGCGTCATGCCGCCAGTAAGCCCCCTGAAGATGGCACTATCACTCAGCTCAGGAGGAATACCTGCATTGGGGATGAAGCTCCGGATGAGACTCCATAAGGGAGAAAGGGCATATAAGGAAGTGGCGCCGTCGAGACCGTCGCTGAAGGTGATGCTATGACCGTTTTTCGATGTGATTCCACGGTCAGGCAGCCAACTCCATGTCTTGTTGCTGCGCGGTGAGAGCAGGAAACCGGAGACGTATGGACGTTCCACATTACCCTCCTCGAAGCTGACCATCACCTCGTCGTCCTTTTCGGGTTTGAACTTCACGCCAGCGCCGTCAGTGGCAAAGGGCATCGACACGCGGATCCAGGGCGAGGCATCGCTGTCATCGGGCTGCCAGGCAAACTTGACGCGCACGCGGCCGATCTTCTGGGGGTCGAAATTATCATCAACGAATGCCAACTGGGGCTGCGACTCACGGACGATGACATCAGGCAGTGCAGGAGGAATGGCGGCCTTGCCATAGAGCTTCACGCCTATCACGTGCTGATGCTCCTCGCATGTAGCCTTCGACGACTGGTCGTAAGTGTAAACACAGTAACCGTTCACACCTATCACGATATAGTTCTCACCGTCCACCTTGATCTTGTCGCCTATCGACAGCTGCTGGATGTTCTCCCCGAACTCCAGATGGACGGCATTCTCGCCTACCTTCTTTTCTGCCTTGCGGATCAGCGCATAGAATTCGGCATTCATGTTGATCTTTTTTCCGCAGAAGTCATTCTTCGGATTTTGATCATTATAAGTACCAAACTGCCTGACACTGCTTCCATTCTGATCATCACATCCCGACCATGGATTGATGTTTGAATCCATGTGTTTCTTGTTCATATTGGCCGCGGCGGTCGAAGCGTGAAGATACTTGAAAGCGTTTGTCACAGCCACGTTCTGGATGATATTCTGAAGCGATGTACCACCAAGCGCCAGACAGATAGAATTGAGGATGTTCTTGCTGAGGTAATCATATTGTGCCGTCACGTCGGTGTATTCACGGTCTACGTTGTCCAGAAAGTCATCGTAGGTCAGAGGATTGCTGTAAGGCCTGTCGCCTTTTTGGGGCAGAGTACGATTCTCAGGAATGTAGTTATAGGCATAGTCGGTAGTCGTCGTGCCCTCGCTGAGGATATTCTCGTAATAACGCTCACAGGCGATGTCCGCGTAGTCGGGATCATTCTTCTTGGCCATGTCGTTGACCTTCATACCCAGGTGCAGCGAGCCGTTCTCGTGATACAGGAACTCTCCGCAGCGGTTGGTCGTGCGACGCAGGAAATCGTAGAAACTCTCGTTATACTGCACGAGATAGGGCTGAATGAATTCGCCCGAGCCATAATCGAGCACCTGCAGATCATTGCTGGTTGAGATGACTTCATCGTTGAAGGTGAAACCTTTCACTTCATCCTTGAAGATGTCTGTGCCGAGTTTCTGACCTGTCCATGCCTTCGAGTATTTGTCGAGGGTCATCAGCTTGTCCTGGCTGTAGATGGTCAGTTCGAGCTTCAGGCTGCTCCCACTCGCCACCTTCTTGAAGATGGGTTTGACCTTGAACACAAAATAGTTCTCAGCCACCGTCTCGTCGCCGATCATCAGCTTGACGTCCTTCATGTAGAAGGCATCCATCAACTGGTCGTTTTTCATACTCTGGCCATCGATATTGATGGTGGCCAATATCTCTGCCGGACGGTAAAGACCTTTGTCATACGACAACTTCTCCAGATGGAAGCTGTTATTGTCAATCATCTGCTCTTTCTGGAACCAGTAGTCCTTGCCGTCGATAATAAGTTGATACTTATCACTTGCCATAAGCCTGGATTAATATTTTAAATTCTTAGTTATTCATTACAAATTAAGTCTGTTCAGCCCTGGTCTTCAGTCATCTTCCTGTCCCAGTTTCATCTGGTACATCACCACATCGTTGTTGGCTGCGAAATAGTCGAGCTGCTGCTGCTGGAGTTCCCTGACCTTCTTTCGCATTCTGACATCCATGAGGTCTGCCTGACCCTTTTTCGAATCATCCTGTATAAAACTGATGATGCTGGTAATGCCAACGATGTCCAGGGTTTCATATATCTTCTTGGCACAGTTCACAAACTCAATCTTAGGAGACTTGCCTAATTCCTGGAACGTATAAGAGATCACACGGATGCCACTACTGGAGATATACACCAGGTCAGTAGCGTCGTACACGATCTTCGTGATGTTCTGACCCCGATACTTCTTCAGTTCGTTATGCAATGCTGGAGCATTTTCATTCATCAGTTCAAACCCTAAATATACATTGAGGGTCGTTCCATCCAGTTTGATATTAAAATCATCTTCCATTATTGTTGAATTTAGTTATTGATTGATTTCTGTGCAAAGATACATCTTTTTTTGAAAAAAATGATGTTTTTAAAGAAAAAAAATTGGAATGAAGCCAAAAACGTCTTATATTTGCAGCAAAATTACTATTATGCTTATGGAAAATAATATCATATATGCGATTTTCGGCTGGTTAGGCAGCATCGGTCTCATTCTGGGCTATCTGCCTCAGGCCATCCAGACCATCCGTACCCGTCAGACCGACGGCATCTCCATGCCCGGTTTCTGCATGATGGCGGTAGGAGGTCTCTGTTTCATGGGTCAGGGACTGATGCTGTGTCTGTCGCAGGGCATCTCTACTGGTATTTTCCTCTTTATTACCAACCTCATTACGACCGTCTGCTCAACGATCATCTTTATCATCAAGATGCGCAACGACTACTTCAAGAAATAAAAATAGTCCCCCGCACCGCTGCGAGGGACCACTCTAAACTTTACGCTCGGCTTTGCCGCTTTTACAAAGGCGTTAGCCGACTAAAAGAACTCTAAACTTTAGAATTAGCTACCCGTGTCGAAGCCGCCACCGTTGTCGCCTCCGCCACCGCTGTTGTCACCGCCGGAGCCACTGTTGCCGCCCTGCTGAGAGCCGGAGTCAGAGCCGCCTGCTGAATCGCCCTTGGCAGCAGCGATCTCTGCCTTGGTCTTGTCGGTCCAGCTCAGCTTCACGTCCTTCTTCAGCTCGTCGCGGGTGAAGTCGCCCGTGCTCTGAGCCAGCAGCTTGATCACCTTCACGGCAGGACCCGTCTTGGCACCCTCGGTCAGATTGCCGATGCTGGCCTGAGCCACCTTGTCGTTCTCCGCGTCGTAGAGCGTCTCCAGCCCGTTGGCCTCAACCGTGGCCTTGAAGATGGCCAGATTGTCGATCTTGACGGTGTTACCCATCAGCACCATCTCACGCACACACTTCACGAAGTCGATAAGGATACCCGTGATGGATCCCTCTGAGAACATCGTGTTGTGCTCCGCCATGTGGTGCGCCATGTCCTGGACACCCATGGTCTGTTTGTAACTCACTCGGGCGTAGTACTTACCCGCCTGTTCCGATTCCGAAGTCTCGGTAACCTTTGAAAGATAAAGTTCAATCATACCTTTAAAAATTTTTCGTGGTATTATATTATTAAGTGGACCAACTACATCGGGTGGTCCTTCCCGCTTGTAATCATCTCTGAATTACATTGCAAAGGTACAAAATAATTTTCATATTACCAAATATTTACCGAGCTTTTTTCAAGTTTTTCTCGAAATATTTTTCCGCCACCTGATAACCCACCATTATTGCCCAATAACGCAGCGTTATTCGGCAATAAGGCAGGCTTATTTTTCCTAAAATTTAATGTTTCATGTTTAATGTTTAATGTTTAATGTTTAATGTTTAATGTTTAATGTTTAATGTTTAATGTAATACTCACTAAAGTCCTTGCAGCCCGGGGGCAACTGATGGTGCACGAGCGAGGGCAGCACTTTCTTTAACTGCAGGAATAGCCGCTCGCCAGGCGCGTCACGATCGGGGTACATGTGGCATTCGGCGGTGAGTGCTGAAAGCAGCTCCACATCCTTCTGCTTGAGCAGCGTGGCGGAGGGGATGGCGATGGCCTTATGACCAGCCGAGAGCATCGCCCAGCAGTCGCTGCAGCCCTCGGTGATATAGAGAGGCTCACCAGGTCGGAGCCAGTTCAACACCGGCAGATTGTAGATACTGCACTCCGACCCTTGCGGGAAACGGAAGCGAGGGGCTTCGGGCGTGGCGGTGCCGAGGTTGCGGTTCTGGACACCGATCAGGCGACCCTCACGGTCATAGTAAGGCGTCTGCAACCAAGAAACACCCCGCTTGTCGCGCCACGAAGTCAGGCGGCACCAAGCGACGATCCTCGGATCCAGCCGCCGCTCCTCAAAGAGAAACCGCCGGGCCTCCTCGTTCAGCCACGGCCGCTCGAAAAAGCGCTCATAATATTGAGGATTGAACATCGCGCCCGCCTCCTTTTGCGCAGCAGAATGGTCAATGGTCCGCTCGGCCGAAGGACGCTTGCTACCATCGGGACGCAAGAATGGTGAATGGTCAATGATCACGTTGTGCTCATCCGCCAGCCACCGACACGCATCAAGAAACGTCTTGTTCAGATACTTCATCACCAAGTCAATCGTCCCGCCCGAGGCCCCGCACACGAAGCAGCGATAGCTGTTCCTGCGCACCGAGAACGACAGCGAGGCATGATGATCGTCGTGGAACGGGCAGAGGCTCTTGTGCCTCACCACCCTCAGTCCAAGTCGCTCTGCGACCCCCTCAATCGGCAGGTCGCGGAGCTTTTGAAGTTCATACTTTTCCATATTAAAATCTTCTGAGCGAAGCGAATTTAATGTTTAATGTTTCGCTCGGCTTTGCCGCTTGGCTCCGCCAAGAATGTTTAATGTTTAATGTTTAATGTTTAATGTTTCAAGTACTCCTCCGTCTTGGTATACAGTCCCGTCTGGTTCGAGTAGGTGATGAACTTGCGGAACACCCACTTAGCCAACTGTCCCTTTGTGCCCTCAGCACTTTTGCCGAGGCTGGTGCGGAGCACTTCGAGCTGGGCCTCATTGAAGGTGTTCGGCAGCGAGTCGAGCATGTTCTTAGGGCCGCGCCGCTGGGCATCATTCAGTTGGTCAGTGTCCTTAAGCATATCGGCGAAGAGCTGCATCTTACTCCAGATGTCGTGATAGACCAGCCATTCCACCAGTTCACCCATCGACTTGGTCCACGTCTGATTGTTGAGCACCCAAAGAATGCAGCCAGCCTTCCAGGCCGACACCAGCGAGCGATGCGACATCTCAAACAGCACGTCATCATCAGCCAAATCGGCCAGCGTTGCCATATCCGCAGCCAGACGGTCGGTCAGCTTGTTCAGCGGACGGATGATGTAACGGCCCTTGCAGAGGTCGAGACGCGCCAGATATTCATCCAGTTTCTGATAGAACTCGTCGGGGAACTTTCCCAATCTGGGGATACGACCTTCACGGTTGCCACGCGGCTTGAAACTGAATACCATGCGGCCGAACGTTCCGTTAGTCAGCTCGTATTTATAGAACTTACGGGTTGAGTCCGGATTCGACGAGATCGTAATGCAGGCTCGGAGGATCGGGTTGCCCGTTATACCGTCGGCCGTGGCACGTAAGGCACCGGCACGGGCACGGTCGTAGATGTTGCGAAACATCAGCGACACCTGTTTATGGCTGCCACACAACTGGTCGGCCATCTCCACTTCAGGCAGGTTGAAGTACTGTGTGCGACCACCCTGCGCCTCGAGCACAATCGCATTCTTGATAAAGGCTGGTTTGGTCGTGTCAATCGGCGGGAACCAGTAGGCCAAAGTCGGCTCGGCTGTCTTTTTCTTATTGTTGGGCTCGGTCTTACTGAGACTCTGCCATTCCCGATATTTGTCCTCCTCAGCCTTGTCGTGCTGACGGAAATCACGGCAAAGGGCTTCTACAAGAATCGGATATTGGCCCTTGTTATCGCCACTTTTTGCTACGAGATTGGCCATCATGCCCGTCGGCTCCTTCCAACTATTATCAGGATACTGAAATTCCGTGCCGCTGATGTGTGCGCCCAGGACAGGGAAAAACATCGGAACCATAGGTTCGTGCATGTCTTTTGAAGCCTGCGAGAGCAGGATTTTGATACATTCTGTCCCTTTACCAAGGCTTGGCATCTTAGGGGCAGAGGGTTTACTAATGTCGTATTTCATTGGTTATCTGCTATTTAGATGAATTGTTAATGACCGAGTATTCCAGTTATTCCAATTCCAGTTTGTTTTTTTGATATCCCAATTCTGCTTATTATATATATAACTACTTATATATCAATTAGTTATATAATATATAAAGAGAGTTTGCACGCTCATTTTTCTAATTGGAATTGGAATAATTGGAATAATTGAAACAACTGGAACACTTACGGCCTTTTTACCTTTTTACCTTTCCTCTACCAGGCCCTCGAGTGCCCAGAGCAGTTCGTTGGCCACGCCGCTGGCATATCGTGCCGCGCTGAAATCCTTGTCGACTTTCATGGGCTTGAAGTTCGGGTGGTACGAGCCGTCGCTGCGGCGGGTGATGGTGATGTAGTCCCCGTCATAGACGCGCGGGTTGCGCTTCTGGGCAGGCTGAGGCACCGTCTCGACGAAGGTAAAGTGATCATCGTAGCGGAACTCCTCGCAGAACACGTCGCGACGGAGCACGCCCGGGTAGCTCTTGCCGAGCTTGGCACAGCGGTCGCTGCGCAGTTGGGTTTTCAGATTCACGCAAAGGTGCGTGTTGTTGTTCCAGAAATTCTCATTGTTCTTTTTCATTTTTATAATAGGTTCGGGAAAACCTCGGTCTCACACGAGGGGCCCTCCGCCCAACAGGGGAAGTGAGACTGGCCTACGGTCCAACGCTTGACCATTTTCCCCGTTGTTTGGTGCTGCGAAGGTACGAAAAAGGACATAAAAAAAGGTCTTATATAAGACCTACTATAAGACTTATATAAGACCCTAATGGATTGACAATCAGTTACTTCATTAGCTTATCGATATCGCTGCTCCTGGGCGGCAGCTTGCCCGTCTGCTGCCATGTGCCCGCCAGCTGACCGAGGTTGGGAATGCCCCAGAGCTGCTGAAACAGCTTCCACTTCTTCTTGATCTGCAACCGCTCAGCCATGCGGTCGGCGATGTAGGCAGCCTGGTTGGCCGACACGCCCTCGGCCAGGGCATAGCCGTCGGCCACGATAAACCCCGCATCGCGCAGCCGCTGCCACAGTACCTGTGCCTCAGCGGTCAGCAACTCGGCCAGATTCTCGGTCAAACCACTATTCGCCGTCTGAGGTTGCTCCACCGGCTGCTCGTCGTCGAGGCTGTCGATAGTCGCAGCAAGGTCAGTGGGCAGTACCAGCCCGTTGGCATTGGCCAGCTCCAGCACCATTTCCTTCACGGCGATACGCTTCTCCATCTTCTTGCGCTTCGACTTGTTGACAAACACGCGCAGGGCCTTCTGCACCTCCTCCTGCGAGGCCTTGCCCGCCACGCTGGCCGACAGCTTGGTCATCTCTTTGAGCTGCATCTCCAGCTTCGTGTTCTTGTCCTTCTCGTCCTGCAGTTGCTGGCGTAGCTGATCCATCTCCTCCCGCAGTCGTTCGTTCTCCTGCAACACCTCCTCAGTAGCCTCCAGGGCGAGCATGAACCCCTTCATCTGCTCAGTCCGCTCCTTCATTCTTTCTTGCTCACATTCCAACTGGCGACGCGCCTCACGCGTCGCCTCCATCATTTCTCCGGTCTTTAATTCTTCACTCATAGCCTCTCTTTTTACCTTATTATTATCTGCTCCGGAAATGGAGCCGAAAAGATTGCAAAGTTACGAAGAAAAATCGTCACCTTCAAATAAATCTCCCATTATTTTCCGTTCCATTGCACAAAACCCGCAAACTGTGCACAAAAGAACCCCGATAATGGCCGGAAATCGGAGAAAGCTACCGATTTTAACTTTTCTTATTTTTTTTTTTTGAAATTAACGCCGAATGCGCTATCTTTGCAACCAAAACTAAAACTTTTAAATATATGACAACAAAGAAAAAGTATGAGAAGCCTTCGACGAAGGTTTACGAGTTGAAACAAAAGCCGCAATTGTTGCAAAGCAGTGTGAATGCCACAATGAATGGCGTGTGGGAGGAGGAGACTATCTGATGCCCCCGCATCAATCCGAGTATTAACAACAAAAACAGAAGAAGAACAATGAAAACAAAGAATATCTTCAACCGTCTGGCACTGGCCATGCTGATGCCCGCCACAATGCTGACCACCGCATGTAGCAGCGACGATTCTATCATCAACGACGAGAACACCGCCACGAAAGGCTTCGAACTTCCCGTAACCGTCAACGTGACCCGTGAGGGCGACAAAGCCACCACCCGTGCCACGTATACTGACAACGGCAATGGTACCGGAACGCTCGGCTTCAGCTCGGGCGACAAGTTGTTAGTGAAGGGTGTAGATAATGGATCTAAACAGTTTGCCGGCATACTGACATGGCAGTCGGGCGGAACATTCAGCGGCACTATTACAACTCAAAATACATCGTATACCGGCACTGCCGATGATCTGTTAAAAAATGCCAAGTCTAGATTTGCCGACCTGCTGCCTGCCGGATACGATAGCAAAGGCTTTATAATAGTTTCTGGCTCTGGCTATCAACTGAATATTTCTTATGATTGGACAAAGGCTTTTGCCCTTACGAAGGCTGAAGCCGTTGAGCAACTCAGCAGGGAGTACGCAGGTTCATATTCCAGCGGTACAGGCTTCGCTCTGGCACCCTTAGGTTTAATCCTTAACTTCACGATCACCGGTCTGACGCCCAGCACTGAAGTCGCAGTATCTTTTACAAAAGGTACTACTACGACTAGCGGAAATGTAACAACTGATGGCTCGGGTAATGCAACATTTGCCATTAGCACAAACTCTACTAACATAGGAAGTTGCACCCTGACAGTTGGTGGCAATAACATCGCCCTTCCTTCTACTGCGCTCGCAAAAGGCAAAATTTATAACATCACACGAGCCGTTCCTTAGACTCACACGGGACGGTTCTGAGTGAGTCTGGACTCGTTGGGAACCGTCCCTTGTGAGTTCACAGGCAGAAGATCATAGGGCCAGGTCTTTGAACTTTTTCAAAGAAGAAAATGGAATAACGGAAGTCATCTCGGCTTCCGTTTTTTCGTCTCTACATCCTTCGAATCATTCTCTTTCAGGCTGGGACTCGCCGATCTATGAAATGTTTTGAAAAACAAAAATAATTACCCAAAAACTTGCGTATTTCAAAATTATTATTTATCTTTGCCCCCGAAATGAGAATAGTATCACATAGACGGTTAGTTGAGTTCTACAGTTCGGAAGGGCATGGAGACTCTCAGGCAGCTCTCGAACGCTGGTATGACATAGCCGAAAAAGCAGAGTGGAAGAACCTGTCGGATATCAAGGTTGATTTTCCTGCTACTGACTACGTTGGTAACCAACATTACGTATTCAACATCAAGGGAAATAAATATCGCTTGATAGTAGTGGTTAAGTTCACAATTGGACATGTATTCATCCGATTTGTGGGAACCCATAGCGAATATGACAAGATAGATGCAGCAACAATATAAAATTAAGGAGGAAAGAATATGAGTAAGATTACAAAGGAGAAATACGAGTTTGCATTGGCACGCATTGAGGAACTGCTGCCATTGGTAGATGACAACACCCCTGCGAATGATCGCAATGCCATTGAACTGACAATGATGGCGGACGTGGTGATAGAGTATGAGAAAGAACACTTTCCCATCGCCAAGCCTACTGTTGCCCAACTCATTCAGTTGTCACTTGAAGAAAAGAACATGAGCCAGAAGCAACTGGCAGAAGAGATTGGAGTTAGTCAGTCGCGAATTAGTGATTACATCTCCGGACGTGCAGAACCTACGCTAAAAATCGCCCGTATGCTATGCACTACGCTTGGAATTACACCAGCCGCTATGCTAGGCTGCTAAATAAAGCAGAGACAGTCTGACACAACGGGGTCAGGCATACTCTGATGCCGTATAACACAGGGATTCCCTGTGAGTTTTTTGTGAGAAAATAATCGAGGAAATGTTTGGTTTTCTCGATTATTTTTTGTACTTTTGCAATATAAATTGCGAGTGAAGGCTGCGGCTCAGCAAAGCCCGAGAAATCTCGGCTCTGCATTCACCTTGCACTTCACTTGTCGTATAGAAGAGAAGCGGTTTCGACTGCGAAAATAACCCTAATTATTCACCATTTAAAACATCAAGATTATGAACAAGACAGTTAAGACGATTCTTCAAGTGATCAGTTACATCATCACGCTGCTTCTCGGAGCAGGAGGAGCAACTATGATTTAGACCTAACGTTGCCATGGAAAACAACAAAGGCTTCAAAGTCTCTCAGTACGCCTGTGCGGTGCTGCTCATCGTGAGCAGTATCGCGCTCGTGGCGTATCAGGTAATCGAGATCGACGATGTGGCAGGCGGGCTGCTCTATTATGTGGCGCAGTCGTTCCTGCTCGCAGGGTCGATATTCGGACTGGATCAGTACATCAGAATCATTAATAAGCATTACCATGAAAGAGAATCAAAATGACATGAACGCGCTTGATGGCGTTCGCTTATCGCCTCACTTTAAGCTGGGCGAGTTCCTCAACCTGGGCAAATACCCCGAGAACATCCCCACGATGCAGGTCGTGGCGAATCTGACCTATGGCTGTCATCAGCTGCTGGAGCCCGCTCGGCTCTTGGTGGGCCCCATCATCGTCAATTCGGGCTTCCGTTGCGAGGCCGTGAACCGCAAGGTGGGTGGTGTACGCAACTCGCAGCACCTCATCGGACAGGCTGCCGATATCCGACCGAAGGATCCTGCACGGTTCCCGGAGCTCGTCGACTTCTTCAAAAGTTGGGAATACACCGACCAGCTCCTGACCGCCTCCACCTGGCTCCACATTTCCTGGAACCCCTTCACCCCACCCCGTCATTACATCCGGATCGGGTTCTACAAATGATACAAGGGACACAAATTTGTGTCCCTTGTGTTATGACCTGGAACGCGCCTCGGTTATTTGATGACGACTTTGCGGCCGTTGTGGATGTAGAGACCGCGAGCGGGATTATCGACGCGACGGCCGTTGAGGTCGAAGAACTTGCCGTTATCCTGCTTGCTGCCGATTATCGGGGCAATGCCTGACGTTGTGCTCCAGTAGTAGTAGCTGACCATCGTCATGCCCATACCCATACCGCTGACAACTGTCATGACCATTGTCGGCAGTCCGTTGTCGTCGTAAGTGTTCACATAAGTGGTAACGACGTTTTCGCTGGGCATCAACGAATTGGTCTGCGTCGACTTCGTGGGCATGTTATGACTGTCGTACTCGAGCTCGGTGACAACCGTCATGCTCATACCCAAGATGCTGGTTGCGAGCGTAATCTTCGTGGGCACACCTGCGCTGTTGTACTCGTAGGTCATCTCCTGGAACTGCAACCACGAACCTGCCATATTCTGGTAGATTAGTGTGTGCTCGGGATTCTTTCCGTTGTACTTGTCAATCACCGTCTTCGTATACGCCTGGATGCCGGCACCGGGGTTCTGCTCGTCCTGCTGGTAGAGAATTTCGACGGTGTGGAGGCCATCCGAGTTGAACTCGCTGAATTCGGTGTACGCCGTCAGCGTGTATTCGCCGTTGGCATATGTGAAGTCCTCCGATTTGGTCTTGCGTCCCTGGTCGTCGAACGTGTTCACCGTCTTGATGATCTCCACGGAGGCCGAACCTTGGTATGAGTAGGAATAACTGACGGTACACTGGCCTTTTGCGTTGTATTCGTAGACGGTTTTCGACGTCAGATCGCCAATGTCACTCTTTGCGATGATACTGTCCTGTCTGAAGCCGTTTACAACAGTCTGCGCGCTGGCAGCCATCATCATCATTGCTCCGAAGAGCGTAAGGTAAATTTTTCTCATAAGCATCTGGTTTTAAAATAATTTATTTAGGTTTTATTTGTTTTATAAGGTCTTGAATTGTAAGTATAAGCTTGCTCTTATAAGGTTATTTGCAATGCAAATTTACAATGGTTTATGATAAACACCAAAAATAGAAAGAACAACCCCTCTTTCTTTAACAAATTTTAAGGTAAAGGCGGCGATTACTAACTTAAAATCTTCGTATCTTTGTACCCGAAATGAATGATCAACGATATAATGGCTTGACCTATCCATAAAATCTTCCTACATGGAGACAAGATATTATAAGGTGGCAGGACACACGTTCGGTGTGAGTGGCGAGGCTGGGGTCTTCGCGCTGATGGAGAACTATGCCCCATTCAGCTGTCAGGCCGACGAGGCGTTGTTCATGCTGACCGTGGGCAAAGGCTTGGCCGTCAGCTTCACGGAGGATCTGCGCCAGGAGGAAGAAGGTCAGCAGATCATCTGCGGACGGACCTCCTCTGGCGAGGCAGTCTATGAGTTTGTCTGGTGGAACGAATCGGCAGGCTGGCTGGTCTGCAAGGACAACTACCACGAGGGTCGCCTCGTGCTGACCGGTCGCCACACGAAGATGGCCATCGACAATGCGCTGATGGTGA
>JAEEGK010011526.1_pt1 | contig 20181 bp, 15 predicted proteins | sample 8958771 | NCBI WGS metagenome assembly JAEEGK01 (sample SAMN16246547, study PRJNA631951) | gut metagenome | biome: gut microbiome; feature: rumen; material: SC-attached | host: Bos | place: Iran: Karaj | collected 2018-10
TATTTATCTAAATAGAAATCCATTAAATGTTTTTGATCTAAGAAGTTTTGATTCTTGTTAACATCATAATTAGCTTTTAATGTAACTAATATAAATTCTTCTTTACCATTTTTAATATAACTCGCTAAACAAATTCCGGCTTCATCAGTGAATCCTGTTTTAGCTCCCATTATATATGGTGCATTTAAATCATTTGCTTTCTTTCTAGGGCCTTTTATTTCAAATTCTTCATCAGTGAATTTATATTCTGCTGTAGTAAATATTTTTTTAAAAGTTTCATTTTTTAAAGCATATTCTAATACTTTAGCCATATCATATGCTGTGGAGTATTGTCCTTCTCTTTCTAATCCAATTGGATCTTTATATACAGTATCTTTTAAACCGATTTCTTTAACTTTTTCATTAACAAGTTTAGCAAACTCTTCTTCTGAAGGAGAAACACTTAATGCCAAGTATTTAGCAGCATCACCTGCTGAATCTAATAGAGTAGCATATAACAAATCATAATATGTTACTTCTTCTTCATCTTTTAATCCTATTACATAAACATCCCAGTCAATTGAAGATATTCTATCTGCATTTATAATAACTGTTTCATTTAAATCTTTTATATTTTCTATAGCTATTATAGATGTTAATATTTTTTGTAATGAGGCAACTGAAACATGTTCATCCTTATCCTTTTCGTAGACAACGCTTCCAGTGTTCAAGTTGATTAATACCGCATTCTTCGAATTTATCTCTATAGCTTTAACATTAAAGCATATTAAGAATAAAAATATAACTAAAATTATTTTCTTTTTCATTCTCTATTCACCAATAATAATTATACACTAAAAATAAAAGATTTTTAAGACATAATTATAATCTTAAAAATCTTCTTAATACTTCATTATCATATTTATCTTCATCTTTGTTATTCAAATCAACTTCATAGCTACTATCAACTTTATAATTCATATAGTAACTTGCGTTATGACAAAACCACTCTAGTCTCATAGATTCTAAACTTCTATCCCATTCTGATGGATACATTATTTCATAATAACTAATTATCTCTAATATTTCATTTCTAGTTTCTTTATCTACAATACCAAATGAATTTACTATTGCTATATTTGGATCAGAAGTATTTCTTTCATCTCTAACTAATACATCATTAGGATGTATATTAGTTAATTTACTTAAATAATCACCATCACCAATATAAACATATCCATTAGAATACTCTGCAAAAGGTCCATCTTCCTCATTTAAAATAGTATAACTAGGATGATATTTCTTTTTGCTTGTATAAGCAACTAATATAAGAACTGCTGCACTAATACATAGTAGTTTTTTCTTATTCTTACTCTTCATATGTTACCTCTAAATAAATTATAACACAAAAAAAGAATCCTAAGATTCTTTATATCATTTCTATTATATCTAAACTAACTGTATTATTATTTTCCACAGCAGTAATAGAATTAACTATTAAATTATATGTTCTTAGTTCATCTTTCATATTTAGTATTTCATCATAAGTAAACCATTTAATATCTAGTATTTCTCTTGGATTAATCTTTATTTCTCCACCAGTTATTTCAGTACTAAATACTAAACCAAGTAATTCATCATCTTCCATTACTCTATTACCTATTAAAGCAATACCAGTTAATTCTACTTCTAATCCACTTTCTTCAAAGATTTCTCTTTTAGCACCTTCAAATATAGATTCATTAGGATCTAAATGACCAGCAGGTATATTCCATTTGCCTCTACATTTTTCTTGTGCTTCTTGAACAAGTAAATATTTATTATCTTTTTTTACTACTCCACCAACAATTATTTTTCCCATGTTGTTTCTCCCTTTAATTTCTTTTCAAATGCCTTTGGTGTAACAGTTCCAATTGCTTCAGATAAATATAATAAATAGATATTATAATACGCTCTTTCTTTTACTAATGAAGCAACAGCTTTCTTAGAATCGCTAATGGTTGAATCTACTAATGCTAAATACACAGGATCATCACCACTAAATGAATCTCGTAATGATTCCTTCGAATAGATATTAGTTTGATCTTCTAAAATCTTATCTTCTATTTCAGTTATTCTATTACTAACTAATCCATGTACTACTGTAATTACATTTATATTGCTTTCAGAAAGAATATTATTATAAATTCTTTTAGTGTCCTTTAATTCAGCCTCAGCATCTCTAGATTGTTGTAATAACTTAGTTAACTTCATTCTATAAAAACTAATATCATCTTTTGAGTATCCAGGTACTATTTGTCCCTTCTTTAATTTACCAATTATATTTTGATATTCTTCAACCTCTTCGTGTAAAGTATCTCTTTTAACACTTTTATCTACACAATCTTTAATTCTTTCAAATAGTCTAGTTTCCATTACATCCATAATATGTCCCCCACTAATTAAATTATAACATAAAAAAAGAATCATATGATTCTTTTAATTTAATCAAATAATCTTTTTTGCATTCCATCTGGGTCATCTAGATACATTCTATATAGTTTATATATTTCAGTATCTTTATATTTTACTTCTTCAAAGTTATTATTTAAATCAAGTATTTTAGCATTCCTATAACTAATAAGAATTGGTGAATGAGTGGCTATTATAAACTGACATCCTTCTTTCACTAATTCATCAATATAACATAATAATGACATTTGTCTTTGAGGAGATAAAGCAGCTTCTGGTTCATCTAGTATATATAAACCATGATCTGAAAATCTATTTCGAACAAGTTGTAAGAATGATTCTCCATGAGAACATTCATGCAAACTTCCTCCATAGGAATTTAGTAAAGCGTTAAAATTATCTTCTCTAACTAATCTATCAACTTCAGTTGAAAAATTATAGAAACTTTCTGCTCTTAAGAAAAACTTTGTTTTAGGTCTATTACTTGTACCTATTCTAATATAATTAGATAATTCTGATGTAGTATTTTTTGTTTCATACATAAAGTTTTGTGTCCCGCCTTCAGCAGGTAATCCTAAAGCAACTGCTATAGCTTCGATAAAAGTAGATTTACCTATACCATTTTCTCCAACAAAGAAAGTTACTGGAGAATCTAATGTTAATTCTTCAAAGTTTTTTACTATTTCTATATTAAATGGATACTTATTGAAATCTTCAATTTTATCTCTTTCTAATATTATTTTTCTAACAATTAAACTATCATCTAAACTCATAGTATCACCATTACTTTTTAAATTCTTCTTTTAACTTATCTATTGTATTTAATAGTTCTTCTTTGACTTCATCATTATATATTTCATATGTATAATTAATAATATCATCTATGTTTCTAGCATTCTTATCAAACTTATCCATCCAAGGAAGTATTGGTAATATCCACATATGAAAGTGAGATGATCTTTCTTCTTCTAATAACAATACTTCAGAGCAAAGACCAATCTTTTTCAAATTTTCTATTGTTAAGTTTAATATATCCATTAGATTCATTCTTTCATCTCTAGATAATTCATTAATACTTTTAATATGTCTTTTAATACCTAGTATCATTAAACCTACAATAGGTATTTCAGGATCTTGTGATACCGTATATAGATCGTCTTCGTAAATCAATCCTCCTGGAGGTGTCATTTTATGAGAACCTATATCACATCCCATACAATCAAATAATTTTTCTTCTCCTAGTATATCAATAGTTTTATTCATAGATATCACCTAACTTTATTATATCATGAAAGATCTAGTGGATCTTTCATACTTAGATTTAATGGTGTAATATGTGTGTCAAAGAATAATGCTTCTAACTCATCATAAAATGAAGTTGAATCATCTGAAACATCATTTTTAAAACGTATCCTATATGCTTCTTCTCTAAATGCACGAAGTTTTTGATAATTAGGAAGTTTACTTGATTTTGATAAAGTACATTCTTTGAAATCCTTAATTCTATTTTCTAGTTCTTTAGCAGTACATAAAAAATATACATCGTCAATTTCTGTAGCTTTAACTATAGCTTCTCCTATTTGATAAGAAAAATTTTCATCTTCTATTTCATATCTTCCATAAAATGTATCTAATGACTTTCTTCCATTATATACAATATCTCTTCTATCAATATATGGTGAAATTGTATGAACTTCTATTCTGCTTTCTGGTAAATATATACCAAAAACAAATATATCTACATCTTCTTCTATTTTTTCTCTAATTATTCCCTCAAACCATCCATCTTCTTCAACAATTATTTTTCCGCTCCAAGTGTTCTCTGCTTCATAATCATCTAATTCAAGCGGTCTATATTTACTTTCAATTTCATAAAGTTCACTCATACTATCACCTTTTGATTAATTATTATAACATATTACAATAAAAAAAGAACTTGTTAGTTCTTTTTTATTCTACATTAACACCCTTATTAAATAAATGTTTAGCTAGTAAGTAATGACTTATATTATAAATAATATAAATTATAACAAATGTAAGTCCTATTGCTTTCATAGTACTAACTGGTGGGAATCCATTATATATTAAAGATGAATCAGTAAAGCTACTAGTAATACCTACTGTAATGAATGATAAAACAAGTAATACTACATAACTTACAAATCCAAATATAATAGATTTAAGCATTTTATGATTATTTGATTTATGTCCTATTACTAGTCCTAAGATACCTGCAAACATTATATAGAATAGTTCTAATATTACAAGTACTATTAAACCAACTATATAAGAAACTGCTATAAACTTACTATAAGCTTGAGCTAAGGATTGAAACATTATTTTTAAATATTCCCAGTTATTAGCATTTAAATATATTAGTGCAATGCATCCAACTATTACTAAAGCAGATATAAGTATAGATGTTATGCCTGCTAAAATCTTAGAATTAAATATTTGATTTTTAGTAACAGGAAGAGTATGAGTTAAATAACTTTCATCTTTATAATTATTAACTAAAAATCTTACCCATATTCTCATAAATGTTGTAATAATAACAGATACAGCACATCCAATAAACATACTAGAAAGTATTTTATCTATTATTAATAATAAAAATGTTTGATTCATAGATTCTACTATTTTAGTTAGAATACTAATAACTAATAAAATAATATAATAAATAATCATTATTTTATTAATCCATTTAAAATCATATTTAAATAATTTCTTTAACATTTGAACTCCCTCCTAAAGATGTCATCTATTGATGCTTTTTCTTTTGTTCTTAGTTCATCTGCAGATGAAGATATAACTACTTTACCTTTATCTATAAATACTACATCATCTAATATTCTTTCTATATCTGATATTAAATGTGTAGAAATAATAATACTAGATCCTTCTTTAAAGCTAGATAAAATAGTATCTAATATATAATCTCTAGTAGCAGGATCTACTCCTGATAAAGGTTCATCTAATATATATAAATCAGCATCTCTAGACATAACTAATACTAATTGTAATTTTTCTTGCATACCTTTAGACATCTTAGAAATTCTAATATCTGAATCTAGATTTAAATCTTTTAATAAAGCATATGCTTTCTTTTCATTAAAATCTTTATAGAATTCTTTAAAATAACTAATAACGCTAGATACTTTCATAGATTTATCTAGATATGTTCTTTCAGGTAAATAAGATATATGTTCTTTAGAATATACTCCTATTTTCTTACCTTTAAACAGAACTACTCCGCCGTCATCCATAGTAAGTAAATCATTAATTATTTTAATTAATGTAGATTTACCAGCACCATTTTTTCCAAGTAAACCAACTATTCTTCCTTTTTCTATTTCAAGATTAACATTATCTAATATTTTTTTATTATCAAAAGTTTTACTTAAGTTTTTAATTTCTAATAAACTACTCATCTAAACCCTCCAAATACTTAATTGAATCTGCTTTACCAAGACCAATCTTTTTCATACCTGAAATATAACTTTTTGCTAATGTAATAGCATATTCGTCTTTCAATTTTTCAAGTAATTTTTCATCTTTTGTAACATATTTACCATTAGTTCTTTCAGTATAAATTAAATTCATACTTTCAAGTTCTTGAAGAGCTTTTTGCATAGTATTAGGATTAACCTTAAATGTATTAGCAAAGTCTCTTACTGATGGTAACTTATCACCTGCTTTAAATACACCTGATATTAAATATATTTTTATATATTCAAGTAATTGTATATAAATAGGTATATTGTTATCAAATGTGAAATCCATAATATCACTCCTTTTTTGATTGTATTACTTCCTTAATACAATGATATTGTATATCTAAAAAAATTATTTGTCAATACATAAAATAAAAAGTAGCAAAAACTTGCTACTTTATAATTAATGTTTTTTTGTTTTAGCTTCTAGAGCTTCTTTTAGACTTCCTGGAATATATGGAGTAACTGTAACCCCATCTTGGTCAATATTTACAGTACATCTCATATCTCCACATGCAGCTATAAACCTTGATCCACCATTCTTCGGATCACCAGCTTTACCATCTACATATATTTTTGAACTAATATCTGCTGGAACGCAAGAAGGATATTCTGATTTCATAAATGGCGATTCATCAAATCCAAAAAGATCTCTATAGTTCATTCCTTCCTCATCAAACAGATTATTTCTTCCCATTTGTCTTTGGAAGAATACTACTCCTTCTGCACCAGATCCTGATACACCATACGTAATTATTGAAAAAACAAATTTTTCTACTAATTTTGAAATTTGCTCAGGAGATAATAAAATATCTAAATCTTCTTTACCTCTTTTAATTATTGTCTCTCTTGAATACTCTAGAAGATCTTTTAAAAATGCTCCACCGTTCTTTGCAACTTCTTCAACATACTTTTTATGATTATTATATTGTTTTAAATCTTCTTCACTTGGAATAATCTTTTTACATTTATAGCCCCATTCAGTAGATCCATTTTGATAATAATCCAATTCATAAAAATCACCTATTTTTAAATCATTAAGATTATCAATGATTAAATTTCCGTGAATATCACCAGGTCTTCCTGTAGCATAATGTCTACCACTATAATTGCTAATAGTATCTCCAAAACCTTGGAAATAATAATCTTTACCATCAGTAATTGTCAAAACACCCTTAATCAGTTTAAATGCACCTCATTTCAAGTTTATTATATCATATCGAGCAGTTTTATATTATTCTTATAAGAAAAAAAGAACACCTTGACACAATATATGACAGTGCTCTTATCATTTTCATATGGTGGAGCATATAGAGGTTCAGGCGAACTCAGCAATATGCTTCTATATTAATTTTATTAAAGCATCATTATCATGGATCTCAAGTATATCACACTTTATTTTCTCTTTTATATTCGATGGAAGATTATCAAAATGTGGAACAATCATCTTATTTGAATAATCATATCCATTATTCATTATTAATAAATTACCAGTAGTTGTATCATAATAGTCTTTACAAAAGATCATAGCCCCTGCTGATTGACCAATAATAGTACCACCATTATCAATAAACTTTTTTATATCATCAAATAGATTAGCATTATTAATTGAATCCATTAAATTCTTTGGTTCACCGCCACTTAAATATAAAGCATTATACTTACTTATATCTAGTTTATTATTATCAATATCAATAATATCTGCATTTATATTATGCTTAGCTAATTCCTCTTTAGCAACCATAGAATTAGTTCTATCTTCATTAATTAATTTAGCATTTGGAATTATTGCAACATTCTTATCTTTTAAAACACTAATTATATCATCATAACTATCCATATAATCAGTATATCTTGTATCTACACCATATGATGTTAAATAAATATTCATATATATCACCCAAATAAATTATAACATAAAAAAGAACCTAAAAGGTTCTTTTAATTTCACTATGGTGGAGCTGAGGGGAGTCGAACCCCTGTCCAAAATGGTTCATATTTAGGTACTACAGGCTTAGTTAATTATTAAGATTCCTAAATTACTAAGTAATTAACAACAAATAATTTAGTAAGTCTATAAGATTCTTTATTATTTCTAGACTAAATAATAATATATTCTGCTAAATCGAACCTTCTAAAACCTACGCAGAAAATAAGTAGTAGAAAGTGCACTCACTAATTATTAAGCTAAAGCAGCACTATTAACTCTGAATAGTGATGCGAATGCGTTTTTAATTTTGTTTGAAATTATTTTTTAAAAGACGTGACGTGTCACTCCGGCCTGCACCTATAATACTAAGCAAATTGTCGAAGCCAAATACAGCCCCATGTATAAAAATTATAGGCAAAATAAGGAAAAAGTCAAATTTTTACCTATAATTTTTAAGTGTTCTTGCAGTCTCTCTTTCAGTATCTCTTTTCTTGATTGCTTCTTTTTTATCATAAGTATGTTTACCTTTAGCAACTGCTATTTCAAGTTTTACTATATTTCCTTTTAAATATAGTCTTACAGGAATAATAGTATATCCTTTGATTTCTACTATTCCTTGTAATTTATTTATTTCTTTTCTATTAAGAAGTAACTTTCTAGTTCTAGTTTCATCTTGATTATCTAATCCTTTATCATAGTTAGATATATGCATATTTAAAACAAATACTTCATTATTTTTAACTAATACATAACTATCTTTTAAATTACAAGATCCTTTTCTAATAGATTTGATTTCATTGCCTGTTAAAACAATACCTGCTTCATATCTTTCTAGGATTTCATAATCATATCTAGCTTTTTTATTTAGTATTTCCATGTTTATCACCTTTTTCTACTATTTCAAAATCAATAGTACTAGTTTCCTTTGATGCATTTATAACTTTAATATGTATTTTATCACCTAATTTATACATTTTCTTAGTTCTTTGACCAATTAATGCATTTAATTCTTCATTATAGTTAAAATAATCACCTTTTATATCAGATACATGAACTAATCCTTCGACCATATTTGGAAGTTGTACAAACATACCAAAGTTAAGACAAGAACTAATAATACCATCAAATTCTTCGCCAATATGATCTTCCATATATTCAGCCATTTTCATCTTTTCTACATCCCTTTCACAATCTATAGAATCTTTTTCTTTCTTAGATGAATGTTCACATATTTCTGGTAATTTCATTTCATAATAACTAATTAATTCATTTAATTCATGTTCATTTGGTTTATTAAATACATATTTTCTTAATAAATTATGAACTGTTGTATCTGGGAATCTTCTTATAGGAGAAGTAAAATGTGTATAACATTTAGAAGCCAAACCATAGTGTCCCAAGTTTTGATCTTTATATTCAGCTTTTCTCATACATCTAAGTAATAACATAGATAATATATCAAAACCTTGTTTATCTCTTAAAGAATCTAATATGTTTTGCATAACTTTAGGATTATCAAAATGTCTTGTTCCCTTTATATTTATACCCATTAAAGATAAAGAATTAAGGAAATCACTTACTTTTTCATCATCTGGTACTTCATGTACTCTATATACAAATGGATATCCCATATAGAATATATGACTAGCAACTGTTTCATTAGCTGCTATCATAAAGTCTTCTATTATGTTTTCTCCTCTTCCTCTATCTCTAAGTACTATATCATATGGCTTACAATTTTCATCTACTAATATTTTTGCTTCATTAGTATCAAAATCTAGATATCCTCTAGATAATTTTTCTTTTCTTAATATAGTAGATAATTCTTCCATTAGTTTTAAATCAGATTCAAATTCTTTATAATCTTCTGGTGTTTCACCTGCTAATACTTTATTAACATTCTTATATGTCATTTGTTTTCTTGATTTAACAACAGATTCAAATATATCATGTGATATTACTTTACCTCTTGGATCAATAGTCATTACACATGATATTGCAAGTCTTTCTACTCCTGGGTTTAAAGAACATATACCATTACTAAGTTTATGTGGAAGCATTGGTATAACTCTATCTACTAGGTAAACTGAAGTTCCTCTATCTTTAGCTTCTTCATATAACTTAGTTCCTTCTTTAACATAATAAGAAACATCTGCTATATGAACTCCTAAAATATAGTTTTCTCCATCTTTTTTAATAGATACAGCGTCATCTATATCTTTAGTATCATCACCATCAATAGTAAATATACATTCATTAGTTAGGTCAACTCTTTCTAGTGTTTCCTCTTTTTTTACTTCTGAAGGTAATTTATCTACCTCATTCATAACATCTTCAGAGAAAACATCATTAATTCCATAGTCATATACTATAGAAAGTATATCTACTCCTGGATCATTCTTATGACCTATTATTTTATCTACTCTTCCTAAATATCTATGGTTTGGAAGTTCTTTTTCAATTTTAACTCTTATTTTATGACCAGGTACTAAATCATCTAAATCTGCTTTATCAATTATTATGTGCATCTTTAGTTTTTGATTATCTGGAGTAAATGAAGGTTTTCCGTTTACTATATCAAATGTACCTACTACAAAATTATTACTCTTTTTAAGTATTTTAACTACTCTTCCTTCATCTTTTTTACCTGTACCTTTAATATCTTCAATAATAACAGTATCGCCATCTAATGCTCCATTAAGATTAGATTCATCTATATAGATATCATCTTCTAAATTAGGAACAGTTACAAAACCAAATCCTTTTTTATTAACAGATAATCTACCTATTTTTAGATGACTATTCTCAAAAAGCATATATTTATCTTTTCTAGTCTTATATATTAAAGCTTCATCTTCTAAATCATTTAATACTTCATATAAAGAAGTTAGTTCACTAACAGAATTCATGTTTAGTGCTTCTAATAACTCTATAGAAGACAATGCTTTTTCTGAACTACTTAATATTTCTAATATCTTATCTCTCATAGTTTCACCTTAAATTCATTATAAAATAAAAAGACTTTTAATAAAAGTCTTTTTATTTTAAAACTGACATAACTAGACAAATTACAAAGAATAGGATTCCAAGTACTAAAGTAAGTCTACTTATAAATAGTTCTGGTCCTCTTTCTTTTCTTTCAGCAAATAATTCTGAACTTGCTCCTAGTAATATATTTGAAGCATTTTCTGCTTTGTCGCTTTGTAATAAAACTACTGTTATTAATAAAATTGATATAACTAATAATACTACGTCCATTTGTATTACCTCCAAACATGTGTTATTTTAACATAATTATTATTTATTTTCAATATAATCATTAATTTTCATTAATCTATTATACTTAGATACTCTATCTACTCTAGAAAGAGATCCTGTTTTAATTTGTTTTAGATCTAAACCTACTGAAAGGTCTGCTATAAATGTATCTTCTGTTTCACCACTTCTATGAGAAATGATTGTTTTAAATCCATTATCTTTAGCTAGTTTAATAGTATTTAGGGCTTCAGTTACAGTGCCTATTTGATTAAACTTAATTATTATTGCGTTAGCTAACTTTTCTTCTATTCCTATTTTTAATAGTTTTTCATTAGTAACAAATAGGTCATCTCCTACTATTTGAATCTTATCACCATATTTAGCAGTTAATGCTTTAAATCCAGTATAATCATTTTCAGCAAATGGATCTTCTATTGATATAATTGGATAATTATTTATAAGTTCATCATAGTAAGATAGAAATTCTTCTCTTGTAGTATCTTTACCTTCTAAATGATATGTATCTGTTTCTTTGTTATAAAACTCTGAAGCTGCTACATCTAATGCTATAAATATATCTTCTCCTGGTTTATAACCAGCTTTATTAATAGCATCCATTACATAATCTAATGCTTCTTTATTAGATGATAAATTAGGAGCAAATCCTCCTTCATCACCAACATTAGTATTATATCCTTTTTCTTTTAATACCTTCTTTAGATTATGAAATATTTCAGAACCTTGTCTTATTCTTTCATTAATGGTACTTGCGTTAGGAATAATCATAAATTCTTGGAAATCTATTTTATTATCTGCATGAACACCACCATTAAGTATATTCATCATAGGATATGGCATAGAATAAGTATTACCTACATATTCATATAATTCTTTATTATTTTCTTTAGCACTAGCTTTTAAACAAGCAAGTGATACAGATAAAATAGCATTAGCTCCTAGATTAGATTTATTATCAGTTCCATCTAATTCTATCATAGTTTTATCAATTAATTCTTGATCTAATACATCCATACCTAATAACTTATCTTTAATTACTGTATTAACGTTTTTAACGGCTTTTAAGACGCCTTTGCCTAAATATCTATTACTATCTCCATCTCTTAATTCTAAGGCTTCTTTTGACCCTGTAGAGGCTCCAGAAGGAACAGATGCTACACCACTACATTTTTCAGTAAACACTTCTGTTTCTATAGTAGGATTCCCTCTAGAATCTAATATTTCTCTTGCTTTAATGTCTATTATCTTACTCATATATATCACCTAGTATAATTATAACATAAAAAAAGCACTATATTAGTGCTTTTCTTATATAGAATTATTTTGACTCTTTTTCTTTATTACAAGCATTACAGATAAAACTGTAATTAATGAAATAGCTATTAACATATAATTCATTTTCTTTATTCCTGTTTGAATAGATATTAGAAGTTTAGCTTCGCCATTAGCTTCTATCTTATTACTACTTGGAATATATTCTTTTACATGTCCACTTAAAGTTAGATCATCATTTATAGTAAATACTAATTCACTATTATTATCATCTACTACTTTATAGTTTCCAGGTTCTAAGTCTGTTAGATATAATCTACCTTTTATTGGTTTCATATTCTCTATTCCTCTTCCTGGATTATATCTTGCTACTTCATCACCTTTTTCCATTGTAACAAGTTCATAGTCATTTTCATCATATTTATATAATCTATAATGGTTTTCTGTACTTAAAGTTGAGCCATCACTCATTTCATAGATTAATACATCTTTTGTATTAGAATTTAATCCTAGAGTATTTCTTAATCCATTAAGGATATCTCCTCCAAGAGATGGATCAACTATTGGTTGACCATCTAATCTTATACAAGATGCTACATTAAACCCATTAGTACTAAATGTAAATCCATTAGAAACAATATTGAAAATATAATTTTCATATCCTGAAGGAACAGTTAAATCTGCATCTAATTCAATATTACTATAAATTGAAATTACAGGAATTGTACCGTTTTCAATATTTAATGCTGCCTTATTAACAGCTTGTTGGATTGAATTATAGTTAATACCATTAACCATAGCTACTTTAGAATCATCAACTGTAATTGGAGTTAAATAAGCTGTTTCAGTATTATCTCCATTATCAATTGTTGTAATTTTATATGTATCTTCAGTTTGAATAATTCTACCTATAACTGCACCTTTAGATGTATATCCTCTAATTGAGCCATCATAGAAGTTTACAATTCCACCTTCGTTTACCTTTAAACCAGGCATATTAGATGAATATCTAATTGTTGCATCAATTGTTGGAGTAGTTCCATCAACATTACCGTCTTTTTCACCAATAGTTAAATTACCATTTCTTAATACTTCAATGTATCCTATTGTACCACTCTTAATAGTTAAATTTCTATCTTCTTGAAGGTATACATATTCAATAGTACCACCAGTTACTATACCAGTAGCAGATGAATAATCATCAGAATATCCATTTAATGTTACTATATTACCACCAGTAATATATGTTGTAGATGATGTTCCCTCAGAGTTCATAAATACTCCTCTTAGAGATCCACCAGATATAGTAGCATTTTTATAGTTATTAACAGCATTTACATCACCACTAAGTACACTCAACTCTCCATAGTTATTTACAAATCTACCTTGATTTACAGTAACACCATCAAGAGTCATTGTTCCATAGTTTTCAGTTTCATTCAATACTCCACCAGTTAATGTTATAGTTCCGTTATTAATAAATTGATATTTACCACAACTTAATGTAATTGGAACACTTGTATTAAATGCTGATGATCCAAAATATTCATTCATACCTATTGATACTTTAGAATCACTAGTACAAATAGTACTTAGACTAGTATCATCATTTAATTTAAGAGTACTTACTATACCATCATTTACTATTATTGATGATTGATTATTCATTACTGCATTATTAGCAGAATACGCATCATTAGTATTATTATGGTAAGTAACTTCTGAACTATCATAACCATTGACATCTAAACTAACATCTCCAGATAAAGTAACTTTTGAGTTTCCTCTAGCATTGATAATTCCTTTTGAACCAGAATTAATTAATAATTTTGATGTATCATTAACATCTATTGTACTAACTACAGAAGTTGTTCCATTAGGAGCACCAGAAGGACAAGCAGAAGAATTAATTGTTACATCACTATTATTAGAAATAGATATATTATTAGAAAGTGTTAAACAATTAGTATCTAAAGTTATAGTTTTACCACTAATAGTTATATCATCTGCTGCAGATGTTCTAATTGTTGATCCTAATAATTTTAATTCATCTCCACTTTGTGCTTCATTAATAGCAGTTTGAATACTTGTATATCCAATATCTTGAGTAACATTTTTAATGATATTTTCTTTTGTTAAATATCTAGTATTAAAGTTACCAGTTATAATATATCCAGTTTCATTATCAACAAAGTGTTTATCCATATCATTATCTGTACCAGATAATGTAATTCCATAATATGTATCAGTTGATCTAATAAGTCCATCATAGAATTTAATGCCACCCATATTTCCATAAAAACTAATTGGATATTCTAAACGAGTAGTTAATAATGGAGAAGTTCCATCCATATTACCATCTTTATCGCCCAAAATTAATATAGCATTTTCTCCGTATCCTTTATATAGAAGCATTCCATCTGAACCATCAGCGAATGTTGCATCAGCATTTAATTCAGAATTTGTAATAGTTGTTGTACCAAATGATGTTATAACACCTAACCAATTTTTATGTACAAGGTAACCAACTTCCTCACCATAATGTTCAGGACGTCCATACTCATCTACATCTTCTTCAATACCAGTATAATTATTTCTAAAATTATAATATGGTGCAACATATTCATAATATGGATTATCATATCCTGTAAATGAAACTATATTAATTGTAGCATCATTAATATTTAGTGTACCAATACTACTTATGGCACTTACAGGTAATACAATATCAGATTGATATGTAATTGATTTATTAACACTTGTAGATGAATTACATGTAGTTACATAACTAGTATTTGCAGTATATACTCCTCCAGGATGATATACAGCAGAAGTATTATATGTACCACCATCAATATTTATTACTGAATTTTCGTCCATAGTATCTGTTTCTGCAACTGTATTATTAAAGTCAGGGCCATAGAAGTATAATCTTGCTGAGTTACTATAGTAACCAGTTGTAAAGTTTCTATGTTCTGCGATTATTGAATCTCTAATATTAAATACATTATCTTCTAAGTTAATATTTACAACACCTGTTGCAAGAACTCCAAAGGCAATGCTATTTACATTAGTATTTTTAATATTTATATAGTTATGAACTAATCTGTCACTAGAATAAGAATTTGCTTTGACTATACCTAAAATAGATATATCCATATTATTATTATCTAATGTTAATACAGCATCATCTGAATCAGCTAAATGAATAGATTTAATATAAGAAGATTCATAATAATTTCCAATTTTTCCACCACTTAAACTATATCCACCATATCTTTGAGATTTTGGAATGAATAATATTGAACTATTTTTAATTTCAAGGTTCTTAGTATTTTCAATCATATAAAGACCAGGATCACCATAAAATACACTAGGTTGAGTGAATGATGATGAATCAGATGTTTGATCTAATACTGAATGATTAATTACCATAGTACCTGAGTTTTCGATTAATTGATCATAATATTCTGATACTAATACTAAATAATCAATATTAGCTGTTCCAGTATTCTTTAATGCAACATCTACTGGAGCATCACCAGGAACATAATTAATCTTAAATCTTGTAGTATCATAACAATCATTTGTTCCTAATTTATCAATATTTAAAGTTCCATTATTTGTAACAAATATATGTTGAACTGTTTCAAATGAAGAACCATTAATATTTAAAGTACCAGTTTCATTATTAAGAACTAATTCAGGTCTTGAACCATCACCTTTTAAGTTATTAATATTTAAACCATTTAAATTTAATGTTCCATTATTAACAAATATATTACTTGAAACATTTGAGAATATTCCAGCGCCAGCACTTTCAAATGTAGCATTACCATTATTTATAATAAATTCTGGATTATTAACAGTTATTAAATGTTTAATCTTTAATGTAAAGTTAGATGTTTCAGGAACTGTTATAACAGGAGTTGTCTTAGTATTTGTGTAAGTTCTCATTGTTTCTAATACATCACCATTAGTAGCTTCATTAAATGCTTTTTGGAATGTCTTATATACTTCACCAGTAGTAACATTCTTAACTAGATCTTTTTGATCTAAGTATTTAACAAAGTAAGGACTTTCTGTATCATCGATTATTTCAAAATCTACTTCTACATCATCAACATTAATATCTAATGCTGCTGATTTACCTTTTAGAATTCCATCATAGAATCCAAAGAATCCTGTTCCAGATCCAGTTCCATACTTAGCAACTGAATAAATTTCACCAACTAAAGTAGGATTTGTCTTAGAACATATAACATCATTATCTTCGTCTAAATCACCTTTAGTACCAATTATAACATTATATCCTTCAGTGAAATCTGATAAACCAATTACATGTTGAGGTCCTTCTAATACACCTTTAACTACGCTTGTTGAAGGTGCTGTACCTCTCATGTAGATTAAGTTGAAGTTTCCATCTTCACTATTAGAATATCCAGATAAGTTACCATCATTAATAGTAACATTAGATCCGTTATTATCAATATAAATATTCTTATAAATACCACTATCAAATATAACATTACTGTTTCCTTCGGCAGAGATAAATCTCATAGTATTGTCTAAATCACCAATAACACTATTCTTAAATTCAATAGTAGAATTACTTAAGTGAGCAATTGGTCTAAATGTTGTATATCTTGTATCAGTTTCTGTATTTAAACCATCTATAATAGCAGTTGCTCCACCACTTAATTCAAATATATGTCTTAATTCTTTATTATCAATAGCTGTTGTATAAGAAGTTTTAAATCCATAGTATGTAGCAACAGCACTCGAATTAGTTTCGAAGAATCCTCCATTTACTGTAGTAACCGAATCTTCTCCAGCACCATATATCATAGTACCATTATAATCACCATCATTAACAGTTAAAATACCTTGGTTATATAGATCCATTTGTTTTAATGTTGCATTATTTATAACTGCATTACCCTTATTATTAACAAGAGCTCTTTCGATTTTTCTATAATTCCAGTTATTATTATATGAACCACTATTAATAATTAAATTACCATTATTATCTACTACATATTTACCTAATGATGCAATTGTACCAGTACCTGTTATAGTAAGGTTACCATTATTTTCAAATGCACCATCATAACTAAATAATGCTGAATTTGTACCATCAACTAAATTTAATGTAATGTTTTTACCTTCAGGTATAACAGTCTTACCTACTGAATAGAATCTTTGAACATCTATTGTTGTAGGAGTTGAATCAGTTACACTATCAATTGCATCTTGTACAGTAGCATATTGAGTATCACCAATTGAAGCAGGTCTTACACTACTAGGAATATTAGTCTTTCTTTGAACAACAAGTCCATTATACCAATATGCAAATCCATCTTCTAAAGTATCTTTAATTGGTACAGCAATTGATTTACTATATGTTCCAGGATAATCAATTGAACTAACTTTACCAGCATAGAAGTTGACATCACATAAGTTTTGGTCATAGTCAGTTTGAATAATTGGTTCTACTGTTCCATCATAGTCTTCAATAAATCTTGTGTATGCCTTAACAGTACCAAATAATTTATGTTCTGCGTTGTAGTAACATGGTCCTGTTACACCAACTTCTTTACCTGTTATACTAACATCTGCTGTATTTGACTCAGTAGTACCAATGTTTATCTTAGTCTTTCTATATATATATTCATCATATCTATATGATTGCCTATTTGGAGTATCATAAATATATACATCTGTATTCTTTGTAACTTTAGGTTGCATAAATATACCATACTTAGCAGGATGATCGTTACCACCAATAGTTACTCCATTATTTAAGTCTAATGTACCAGAGTTTTTAATTGCTTCTTCATAAACCTCTGGATCAGGGTAAACAGACGAATAATTTAATGATACATAGCCTTCATTATATATATGATTAGAACCAGAGTATTGAAGAATTACACTACCATTATCATAGTTGTTAATTATACCAATACTTCCGTACCAACCTTCTACCTCACCATCATTATGGTTGTTAACAGTTGCTGAACTAAGTGAACCAAAATGGAATTGAGCCTTATTATAGTTTTCAACTGTTCCGTTTACCATTGATGATTCAGTCTTCATAAGGTCAGTATTACATGCACTAGTAATTGTTGCTCCAGAACTAGCATATAATTTAGATGTGTTATGAACATATTCTAAAGATTTTGCTCCATCGCTCATCACTAAATCATTTGAGTTATATATTCTATGTCCAATTACAGAACCATCGACTATTGACATAATACCTTCATTTCTAACAGAGTAATCTCTTATAGTTTCGTAATGGTCATAATATCTTCCCATCCAACTATTCCATTCTCTCCAATAGTATTTATAATCATATGAACTTAATGATACACCATTATCTACTTCTTTATCATCGTATGTTCTCTTATCATTATTATTAATATCAACATCTATTTGAGAATCAGCTATTACAGCTACACCTTCACTTGTGTTCCAGAATCCAGTTCCATTTTTACCTGTAATTTTTAATCCAGATGCATTATAGAAACCATCATTATATATACCAGTATTAATATTATTATGGAAATAATACTCACCAATGTCAATTCTCATTTGGTTATATAGAATACCATTATAATCAGCTTGATTTCTATAATTTAATATAATTTCTACTGAGTTAGATGTACTATTAACTTTTCCTAACTTATCATTATATATACCAATTCCATTATATGCATTAACATATATCTTTGAATCATAGTCACTAGCAAATGTTATAGTACCTTGGTTATAAATACCTCTACTACCACTACTTACTTTTAATACTGCATTTTTAATTATTAATTCTGCATCTTTTTCATTTCTAATTAAATCAGAAGCACTACTTATAAGAATACCATTATGTACTTTATTATCACTAGTTTGATTTTCATAATCACTATCCATAATAGTTAATTTACCATAGTTATCTATAATAGCATCAGATAATGTTGAAGTAATTGTATATCCGTTTAAGTCTATTACTGTTTCCTTATTATAATCAATAAAGAATGTATTTTTTAATTCAATATTCTTTAATATTTGAATTTCATCAACATCTTCATTAAATGAAACTATTTTTTCACCCTTAGTATACTCAGTTACTCTATTTCCTGTTACTTCTTCAAATGTGAATGCATCACCATTAATTGAAGAAGAAGAGTTTCTATATACTAAATGGTAGAAATAATAAACATGTCCTGGTTCTAATGTTATATAAGAACTTCCTGTATAACCAGAATATGTAGTATAACTTGGAGGATAAACTGGGTTACTATTATTATTATATGATAATGGATATAATACATCTACAGTATAGTAATCATAAGATGATAAGTTACCAGTTTCATCTCTCTTATATACATATTCATATGTCTTAGTTTCTGTTTCGTTAGTTAAATCAATTTTACCAGTCCATCCAGCTGAATGATAATAAGGAATTTCTCTTTCAAGTTCATACATTCCTGTTTCACTATTATATACGTAGCCTGTATTAAATGAACTACCAACTACTGGAGTTACTGATCTATCAGTAAGGTTAATTGTTGTTGATTCCTCAGTATTAGAATAATTATCTACAGTACCAACATTTATTGGTGTATTACCGAATGAATATACTAATTCACTAACATCTTTTAATTTAAGACCTCTTAAACCATTTCCACAATATCCATAAGTAGATTCACAATCATAATTTTCAGTACCATATCCTGATAATGAAACGCCCATTCTTGTATTAAAGTGAATATAATATACATT
>JAEEGK010011528.1_pt1 | contig 20180 bp, 18 predicted proteins | sample 8958771 | NCBI WGS metagenome assembly JAEEGK01 (sample SAMN16246547, study PRJNA631951) | gut metagenome | biome: gut microbiome; feature: rumen; material: SC-attached | host: Bos | place: Iran: Karaj | collected 2018-10
AGTATGTGGATATTCGTAAAAAACATAGCCGCGTGCGGCTACAACGCTGTTATTATGGCACTTTTCGCTCGCGGAGTCAATATCCGCCTCTGTTTTAGGACGGCAAAAACCCGCCAAAATGGCGGGTTTGGTAGTTTAGGCTCCACCGAGACCAGTCTGATCGTCTTCTTCCTCGATGTTAGTCTTTTCGGAGTCGCCGGCCTTTGCTTCGGCTTCTTCTCTGGTTTTCTTCCAGTACTCCATCATGGAGTGCCGCCAATTCGTGAGACTCTGCAAATTAACCTTGTCCATTGTCAAATTATGCGGAATCGTCGCAAAGGCGAAATCGTCCGAACTAGATACGGCGCAGACGAGTTGGTCGCCGACGAATTCGAGCAGGTCGAGGGCTCTCTCATGGGATGATTTTGCATATTCCTCCCGGACGTCGTCTCTATCGACGGGTACTTTCATTCCGCAAGGATTCTCTGTCCATTCAGAGATCGATCCGTCGTGACAAGATACTTCAATCCACCACTTGTCTTTTTCGAGCTTTAGCCCATCGTCTTCGTCGAAATGACGCAGCGGAACTATCATCAAGCGTACAAAGGATGCCTGGTAAACATTGCAGAATTGTTCAGGGAAATAGCTCTCGTCGCGGGCGTAATGGACCGCCCATTCGTCATATTTGAGCCTGCCCTTGTCCTTTTTGATGTTGAAATTCACTACGTAGTTTGCCCAGTCGAGACCGCTTCCGAGAATCGGCAGGCACTTTTCGGCTACCTGCCGAATAAGCTTCAGGACGCGTTCGTCGCACTTTTTCCTAGTTTTGCCTATAACCTTCCTCTTTAAAGTTACGTCTTCCATATGATTTCACCTCCTCTGACGTCCGGAAGAATGACGTAGATTGTTCTTCGATTATGGCATACTTCGCGCCAAAGTCAATAACACATGTTCTGTTGATTTTCGGCCTAGTATATTTTATAATAACGACTATTCCAACTGAAAGGTGGTGTTCTTTAGTGGCAACAAAATGGAAAAAGATTAGGTCGTGCCATCAGGCGTGGGGCGCCTATCGTGCTGCGTTCAACGCAGTAAACTGGCTGATGAGCGAGAAACCGAAATGGACAGACGCGAGCGACGAAGAGGCTATTAGGGCCTATCAAAAAATCATTGCTTTCGAGCGAAGTTGTAGGTGGCATGATTACTTTGGAAGGGAAAGTCCTTACTTGATTGCGCCGGACTGGGTCTTGTATCGCCTCGCATATCAGGACGCAATCGTGTTTATGAACCGTCTTGGAAACTGTAAGGATGTTATGGAATACATGTGCGATCGAGAACGCGACCGCGAGCGTGAGTTCGTTTCGGCCTTTGCGGTCCTGCTCAAGTATTCGCGCACTCACAAGTTGAGCGATGTCGATAATCGCAAGCTCTACCAGTACACGCGCCGGTTCGATCTGGGCGTCGTATGGAGACGTCTTTGTGCAAAGGAGGACAAATAGCCCTTTTCGCTGGGGGTCGCAACGCGCGGCCCTTTTTGCTGCAAAAGCGTCAATCTTGCCATCAAAAAGGGGCCTCAATGAGGCCCCAGGTTGTTAATAATCCCAGCTGCGAAAGACTCCCCTGATTTCAGGGTAATCCGCGAGGTCTGTCAGGCAGACATATTCCGACGAAGCAGCGAAGTGTCTTTCGATGCGGTCTTTTAACTTCGCGATCAATTCTGTGGCGTTGGCTGTCGAATCGTCTGTAAGACACGTGGGATCGTAGCGGAGTTGCTTATAGCGGATTTCAAAATCGGCGCTATAGAAGTGGTCCGTTTTGAGTCCCAGGCCTTTCGGGCCAAGGAATTGTTTCTGAAGAAAGACAATCGGAAACTGTACGAACGACATGCTATTATCGTCGGGGTCTTTTCCGGAGCCAGACTCGAAGCTGCCGCATCTTTCTACCTGCGGCTCTCTGTCATCACGCCAGTTATATTCGACCGAAATACCGAGATTAGTGATGGACTTCATGTATTGAAACCCGAGATTCGTGACGATGTTATTAATTGGCTTCAAGAAGTCGGGAGTTTCTAAAACGTCTTCGCTAGTGAACAGTTCAATCATAAGTCACCTCTTTCTAGGGATTTTTAATTTGCAAAAGGCCTCGAAAGGCCAGATAACTACATTATGCCACACTTTGCTCAAAAAGTCAATATCCACCCCTGTTAGCGGAGGCCGCTTTGCCCTGTGGGAGAACTTACGGAGGCTGCTGCCGAGTACGAAGCGCCAGCTACCCGTAAAGACGGGCTAGCTGGACGCTGTGCCCGAAGAGACGATTAGCCCTATGGCACCGTATCACGCTTATGCTATAATGTCGTTATGGATAACAAGGCATATCTCGATCAAATCGCCGTTAAAGGCAAAGTCAAATCATCTGGCCCAATTCTTACGCCAGTCATGATCAAACTAATTGTTGCAGGCGTCGTTGCCTTGCTCACGGTCATCATTGTTGCCGCCGTCATCAATGGCGCCAATGCAAAAGTCACTCAGAGCTTCGAGCGTGTTTATCTCCGCATTTCCAATCTTTCTTCCGACAACTACGACAATCCATTCCCAGAATATGCCGACAAAATCCACGATTCTACTCTTCGCTCCTATATCGACCAATTTACTTCCGTCATTTCTTCCTCCAAAACCTCGCTCGATGGCATCGTTAATACCATCGGCGTCAAGCCAGAATCAATCACTAAAGAAATTAACGAATCCGAAGGCGCAAATATCGAAAAGCTTCGCAGCGAACTCGAAGAAGGCGAATTGTCCGGCACTCTCGACCATGTCACTGCCAGCAACGCCTATTATCAAATCACTACCCTGCTCCAGTACGAAGCCGAGGCGCGCAAAAAGACAAGCAATCAGCAATTTGCCGATATCCTCGATTCCTCAACCCAGAGCCTAAAAATCCTCCAGGAAAACATTCACAACTGGTCAAACGCACACTAAAAATACCCCCAAATCGGGGGTATTTTTTTATTCCATATTTTTCGTTTCTTCGTAAGCGTGTCGCACGAGATCAATTACTTCATCGTTCGTCAATTGACCCGAGCAAATAATCTCAATTCCGTTGCGCCCCAGTGCGCGACTTTCCATCACGCTTTCATAGCGTTCCTGCAAAGTCTTGCTGAGCTTGCGATCGCAGCGCAATTCGATACGCAAAGGATTCGTTCCTTTTTCGATACACAAGAGTACGCGCCCGTCGAATTCAAACACGCGCCATTCTTTTTGCTCGCGTTCGCTCACGCCCTCGAGCTGCGAAAGATATTCTACGACAGACTCTTCAGATACCATTTCAATTCCTCAATACTACCGCGAATATCATCGAGCGCACGATGATTCTCTGGCTTCAAGAACTTCTTACCGAGCGCATTTTCGAAGTAAACCTTCCACGCCGAAACGTCGAGCTGACGATAGTGCAAACGTGCATTTAACTCCGGCCATTCGCGCTCTATAAACTTCTGATCCTGATGGATTGAATTGCCCGCGAGATAGACAGTCGCGTCACCACAATTATCTGCAACGAATTTTAACAATTCTTTTTCAATCGTGGCTGCTGACTTACCGTCCGCATTCTGAGCAACCAACGCGTCATAGGACGCCTTATTCTTCTCCCAGAATTCGCCGACCATTCGCTTCGCAATAATCTCGTCCGAAACTTTCACGACGCCGGTATAGGTTGCCTTCTCTTCTAGATCCCAATCGGTAATAATCGCCGCCACTTCCATAATCCGGTCGTGCACTGGCGACAGGCCGGTCATTTCCAAATCAATCCACAAAAGCATGGATTTTTCGTCGTTTTTCTTGCCCATTATTTTTTCTTAACGTCGAGCTTCAAAGCCTTAATTACGATGTAGATGACGAAGGCCAAAATGATGAAATTAATCAAATCATTCAGAAATGCGCCAAGTGCCATTTCTGCACCAGTATCACCAAGCGGAATCGTCCAGCCAACGAGACCTTCCTTCGAACCAAGCAAAAGGCCAAGTGGTGGCATAAAAACATTGTTGATCAACGAGTTAACGAGCGCGCCAGCGTGAGTACCCAAGACCAAGCCTATTGCGAGACCGACAATATTCTGTTCACGGATAAACTGCATGAAGCCGCTACCGCCGCTCTTTAGTTTGCCAAGACCGGCCTTCGCGAGATCCTTCGCCTGCTTCTTCTCTTCCACCTTCTTAGTAGTTTTAGCTTTTTCTGCCATAATTTTTCCCTTAAATTACTTGATTTTACTATACCAAACATTGACTTTTTTAGCAATCTGTGGTATAATCTCCAGGATACTTATAGCTCGTTAACTTTTTACATATTTGAAGGGAGGGTTCAATATGGAACTCAAAGAAGCAGCTGGATATTTTCTCCCGCTCAGGAACTCAATCGTAAACATGCGCAAGCAATTGCGCGGCGATAGCGAAGGCGATGCATATGTTATCGCTCACTATAGCACGACCGGAACTTGTACCGTTCTGTCAAAAGGCTATCTACGCGCAGAAAACCAGACAGTCAATAATCTCGACGTCATCAGCAGCAATAATATGCTTCAGGAGCTTCTCGACAGAGAGAACTACGATGCGAGATTCAAGTATTGCTGTCAGCACGCCGATCGCCGCAAGGTAGAAGAAGGCACGATGGCTGCCCTTTTCGTCAAATGCAAGAACGATGGCGTTATTGGCGCTGCTTGGCTAGACAATAACGGCAGCTCAAGAAAGGCACTGCTCATGTGTGGTTTTCTCTGTTACGAGCTCGGAATGATCAATGCCGAGCGCGACAAAGACTTATGGAAGTCCACCCATGAATACCTTACCGATGACAACAAGCTCATCCAGGACGTCAAAGTCGTTGAGCGAATCATTAGACTCGCCTTCAGAGAAGAGGCCGCAAGGCAGCAAGAAGGCAAAATCGTAATCGTACCAAGAGCCGAATAAGTATCATCCCCCGCATCTAAATGCGGGGTTTTCTTTTGTTTTAAATAATGAAAAAGCCCCCGATTAATTCGGGGGCTAATTCGTTTGTCGTTAAAATTGTCACAAGGGAGCTTTTTCTTCCGTCAGCTCAGTCCAGCACCAACCCAGGAACTCCTGAACAACGGGATCGCTCGTCTGATTAGGGTAGCTTGCCTCCAAGCTAATAATGTCATCAGTGGAGCCAATCTCCATAAGCTTACTCATGAAAGCGACAGATTCACGATATGACTGTTCGTCAGGCCTACAATCGATGACTTCGATGCCATCAATCGTACCGTCGACCTTATCGACCTCGTCAATCAGAATCGCAGTCTTTCTGTCCTCTTCCCTACTTACTTCACTGGCGACAACGCTGCCGTCAGCTTCGAATCTAATTTCGGCATGAGCATAGCCAGTGCCCGCAGCTGCCTTCTCGGCAGCGCTCTCGACAATCGACTGACTGTCATCATACTCCTTCAAGATTCTAGAGCTAAACAGATTAATAAACGACCAGAACTTGTCAAATTTTGCCTTTTTTGCGGGCCTCTCGTGCTTTTCAGCTGCCTTGTACTGTCGCTCAAGCTTCCAAACCAAGCTCCCTAAATCGTTTTTTCCTTCCTTTTTCTCGTTCTTCATGTTTGCATTCCTCCGTGTACAGAAAAATCTTAACCCAAAGCATGAAGCGACTTTGGGTTAGATTTGGCTCCCCTCTGCCAAAACTAACCCAAAGTTAAACGACAAACTAAAAATGAGCTATGGTTTTTAGAAATTAAAAACCACTCTTCCATTATAGCATAAACGCATGAAAAAGTCAATGGTTACATCTTGTCCGGTATCTGAATACCGAGCAAATCGAGACCGCGCTCGAGTACCGTCGCCGCGCGCTGAATCGTCCACAAACGTGCCGCCTTTACGGCTGGCTCTGCCGAAGTAATTGGTGCATTTTCGTAGTAACGGTTCAATTCCTGTGCCAATTCAAAGCAATACCCTGCCACGCGATGTGCTTCCAAATTATCCGCAATCGCCGCAACGAGCGTCGGGAATTCTAGTAATTTCTGCAAAATCGTCTTTTCGGCTGCGAAATCATAATCGGCGAAATCTGCACCCGCAAAATCCGCATTCTTCTCGAGAATTCTGCGCATCCTCACACAAGCATACTGACAGAACGGACCAGACTGGCCGGTAAGTGCGAAAATCTTATTCGGATCGTACAAAATCCCCGTCTTTCGATCGGCGATAAAGTCAGAATACTTGATTGCACCGACGGCCACACGGCGTACGTCCTCGTCGGAAAGCTCCGCGCCCGCAAAGTTCTCGCGCACGCGCTTCTCTGCATCGTCGAGCATCGCCTCAAGCAGCACTACACCCTTGCGCGATGACATTTTTTCGCGCTTGCCATCTTCGCCGACCTGATCAATCGTGCCAAACCAAACATGCTGCATTTCAGCGTTCCAACCAAGCTTCTTTGCCATAGCAAACAGCTGTTCAAAATAGAACTTCTGCTCTGCCCCCACTGCATAAATCAAGCGATCCGCTTTCCATTCGTGCAAACGATAATCGAGACATGCCAAATCAGTCGTCGCATAAAGCGCCGCGCCGTTGCTCTTCAGCATCAGCATCGGCACCTCAATACCATATTCGTCCAAAGGACAAATCACCGAACCGTCATCGTTCTGAACAAACTTACCTTCAGCCAAAAACTTCTTTACGAGCTCTTTGCCGCGCTCGACAAAGAAACTCTCACCCAGTTCATAATCCGTCACCAAATCCATGCGCTTCATCACGCCATGAATATGGTCAAGCGAAATCTTGTTGAAGCGCTCAGACAATTCCTTTGCTTCCGCGTCGCCGGCCTCGAGTTTGAGCAACCAATCCTGCGCCGCGTCCGCAAGCGCATGCTCGCCCGCCGCCGCCTCAGCCTTCATATCGGCCTTCATCTGGATATAAATCTCGCCGAGATCATAAATCGTCACATCATCAATTGCGCGGCCAGAACGTTTAAACCCGGTCGCCCAAATACCAAATGGCGTACCAGCATCACCAAGGTGGTTATCGGTAATCACCTTCCAGCCGTTTGCCTCCAAAATACGCTTCGCTGCCCAACCCTGCGTACCTGGGCGCAAATGGCCAACTGAATAAGGCTTCGCCATGTTCGTACTCGGAAACTCCGACACTGCGACCTTGCCTGCGCCAGATTGATTGTAGCCATAATTCTCATTCCAAGCATCAGAGAGTTGCGCAAACAACGCGCGTCCAGAAACAGAGATATTAATAAAGCCCGGGCCAGCAATCGTATACTCATAGTCTGCCGGTAATTCAGCAATAATCTCGGCCGCGATATCGCGCGGCGCCTTCCCTGCAAGCTTCGCGAGACGCATTGCGACGTTACAAGAATAATCCCCTTCAATTTCAGCCGGCACCGGCGAAAAATCTACCGCCACCTCAGCACCATAAAGTCGTTTAATAATTTCTGCAATTTTGTTTTTTAACGCGTCCATAGATTCATTCTATCATCATCCCCCACCTCTTGCAATTTTGCTCGCGCTATGATATTATAGACCAATCGCGCGCGACATTTTTAGCTGCGTGTGTACCTATATTATATGGAAGGAGGTATTCTGCCATGAAGAATACCGAGAACGCGTTGGTCTTTTTAGAACTCTCAAAGAATGGAATCAACGATTCCGCAGACAAAAAGCGCTATGATAGAGCTTCCAAGAAACTTCGTTCCAATGGAATTGATATCAGTAGCCCCTCCACCATGCGTGAACAGGCCTACATTCTAGACAACCTCTCATTTATCGAGAACTTCTGCGAGCTCGCAGAACAGGTCCAGAAAGATAAGCGTCACGTAAGGACAAGCGCCACCAAAAAGCGCTACAGCGAGTTCGTGAGGATGAGCCGTCGCTTAAAAGAGGAAGGCGTCAGTACCGATCCAAAACATTTGCGCAACATCGTTACTATGGTTCAGGGAAACAAAAAGCGTTATGCGCGCATGCAGAATCGCAACAAAGAGAGTCTTAAAACCCAGCGGAAGGCCAAGATTGACAAGATTAAGTCCGATGTCGACTCATATGTCGATGAAGCTATCGGATTAGAACTCAACAAGGAGCATCTCGTCAACGCCTATGTCGACTGCCGTTTGCGTCAGGCCGCATCGGTCTAACAGTCGGCCCAAATCCTTTCATTTCAAAAAGAGGCAGCCTCTCATTCGAGACTGCCTTTTTCAATGCTCTGCTCTTTTAATACCAGGTCGGTTTCGTTGAAGGTCCAATCGTAAAGAACATGTTATCTTTATTCGCAGTCGCTTGAACCGTCCAGCCGTTCAAAGGCGTGAAGTCCGTCACGGCCGTGCCGGAGAACATTCGGTCAAATTTAGTTCCCTGCGACACGTTCCAGCCAGCGAGCGGACTTACGTCCGTCAGGAAATAAGACGGACTAAACATTCCAGTAAAGTTCGTATTTTTACTAACATCCCAATTTCTCAAAGGGCTAAGATCTGTAATTTTATAAGTGCCATTAAAGAGCGCGTCCATGTTCGTCACGTTGCCAACATTCCAGTTCTTCAAAGCACTGATATCTTCGAGTGCCGACATGCCGCCGAACGCACTGCTCATGTTCGTCACATGGCTAACATCCCAGTTTTCAAGACCATGCAACGTCTTGATGCTAGATGCACCACCAAACATGCCGCTCATACTCGTCACGTGGCTGACATCCCAGCCGGCGAGCGGCGACAAGTCGCTAATTCCAGAAAAGCCAGAGAATACGCCATCCAAACTTGTTAAATCACGGAATTTCCAATGCTCCACTGCACTTAAATCTTTAAACGCATAGCTGCCAAAGTAAAGACCATCAATCGTCTCGCCACTATAGTTATTGCAGTTAAAGACACCGCTAAGGTTCGTCAATGAAGACAAATCCCAATGCGAAATTGGCGACCAATCTTCAATAAATCTGGAGTCAGAACCGCAAGTCATGCCGCTCAATGACGTAACGAGTTTCATATCTATATAGCGGAACCCAGAAATGTCCGTAAGGCCCATACCGCCAAATATGCCATACCAGTTATCACCATTTTTCACCGTCACTGCATCTGCCGTCGTATAGTAATAAATCGTCTGATCGCTGCTGTCGTACCAAAACTTCAGGTCATATTCAGAACTGCTATCCGCCCAGTCAACCATATATTCCTGGTCCGCCGCCGGCGCGACGAAGCTACGCATAAAACGCTTTGTCGTTACCCCGCCACCGCGCGTCGCATTCATAAACGTTGAATATATAATATCTTTCGCTATCGCAAAAGTCTGCGGCTCAACATAATTATCATCGCTCGCATAAACGTCATCCCAAGACACCGTTCCGTCCGCCTGAATAAACTGCGCCGTTGCAGCTAGATGATAAGTGCCACCATTGTACGGATCAATTCCACCGTTATATTTACTACAAAATGTACCCGTACTAGAAGTTGTACATAATTCATTCTCACCAAAGTCTGCCTGGCAACTGAACTTCACGGCGCTCATGAATTCGAGCTCTTCGCCCGGAGCCAACTCATTTTTCGAGTAATAATAGCCATCACGTAATTCCCACTTATCTGTATTCGAGAATTGGATTTCCGCGAGCGAAACGCCATTCACGATCGGGCTTGCCGCATAGCCAGCCTTGTTGAGCCATTTCTCGTCCAATTTAACGCGAACATAGGTCGGAATGTTGCCCTTATTTTTAACCGTGAAGACCTTTGGCGTCGTATCACACGGCTTCCAATCCGATGGACTCGTGAAGGTCTCTGTAACTTCCGTCTTGAAATACCCTAACGGAAACTCGTTATTAAACTGAAATTGCGTTGCGTTATAAGCAATCGTAAAACCAATCGCGCCGAGCACCAAAACGGCCCCAATTGCAATTAATGGTTTTTTACTCTTTTTAGACTTGGCCATATTACTTTTCATTATAAACATAAGCAATTAGTTTCGCAAATAAATCCCCTCGCAAGGAGGGGTTTATTTTATTTGCTTGCAGCTTTGATTAAACCATCAAAGAGTGGATGTGCGCGGTATGGACGCGAACGGAATTCCGGATGCGCCTGCGTTGCGACAAAGTATTCACATTCTGGTGCCTCGACAAATTCGACGAGTTTGCCGTCCGGCGAAGTACCCGCAATCACGAGACCACCCGCATTAATCTGCTTCATGAACTTCTGATTCACTTCATAACGATGGCGATGGCGCTCGACAACTTTCAAATCGCCATACAAATCTGCAATCTTCGTACCCTTAATGAGCTTGGCTGGGTAGTTTCCGAGGCGCATCGTACCACCAGTGCTCTCCTTACCCTTCTGGCCTTCCATAATATAAACCACGTTCTTGCCTTCCGGTGCGTCGAACTCCTCAGAGTTTGCGCCTTCAAGTCCACCAATGCGTGCCGCTGCAATCACGGCCGTCTGCAAACCAAGGCAAATGCCAAGGTATGGCTTATTATTCTTCAAACAATATTCCGCCGCAGAAATCTTACCTTCAACCCCGCGCGAACCAAAACCGCCTGGCACTAAGATGCCATCAACCTGCTCAAAGTCACGCGTCGTCGCTTCTTCGGCATTAATCCAAACCGTCTCAAGTTTAACGTTATTCTTCCAGGCTGCCGCCTTCAGGGCTTCCGTCACGGACAAATAAGTATCGGTATTATCAATATACTTTGCGACGAGACCAATCTTCACGGTCTTTTTCGGACTCGACTCAATCGACTTCACGAGCTTTTCCCACTTGTCCATGTCTGGGTCGCCGTGGTCAATAAAGCGCTCAAGCGGCGCGAGCACGCCACCCTTCACTGCATTGAGCGGCACTTCGTAAACCGACTTTGCGTCTGGCATCAAAACAACCGAATCTTCACTCACACCACAGAACGTCGCGAGCTTCCTTGCGACCTGTGGCGCTTTCACGATGCGATCGACATCCATACGCGCCACCACCATGTCCGGAATAATGCCGAACTCGCGCAAATCGCGCAAAGAGTTCTGCGCTGGCTTGGTCTTAAATTCTTCCGAAGTCGAAAGCCAAGGCACGTAGCAAACGTGCACATAAAGACAATTCTCGCGGCCGACTTTACTGCCAAACTCGCGAATTGCCTCGATAAAATGCTGACCTTCCATGTCGCCGACCGTACCACCAATCTCAACAATGTGGACATCCGACTTGAAATGCTTCGTATTCTCGATAAAGGTCTGCTGAATCATACCCGTCACGTGCGGAATAAGCTGCACGGTGTGCCCTCCGAATTCGCCTGCACGTTCTGCATCAATCAAGCGTTTATAAAGTTTGCCCGAAGTCCAAATCGAGTTCCCCGTCATTTCTTCGTCCAAGAAACGCTCGTAATGGCCAAGGTCCAAATCCGTCTCCGCGCCATCCTGCGTCACGAAGCACTCGCCGTGCTCGCGCGGATTGAGCAACCCTGCATCCACGTTCAAATATGGATCGCACTTCTGCATCGAGACCTTTAGCCCTTTTGCCTTTAAAATAGCGCCGATACTCGCCGCCATAATTCCTTTACCGACGCCAGAGATGACGCCGCCGGTCACAAAGATATATTTAGTGTTTGTTTTCATTTTGGGCACACCTCCTTTATTAGCCCACCGTTAATACACACCTTTAGCATAAGCTATTTTCCACAGGTCGACAAGTCTTGAAATACCATATTTTTCGTGATTAAATAAAAGCATAAACATGAAGGTCAAAACGAAAAATAATCGCTCTCTTATCGCTATTTTGATAGTGCTTCTTATTGCGTTTATTGGCACGACTATTGCTTATCATACTTCGCACGGAGATTTTACTAATATTTTCCGTACAATTTTTAATCAATGGACTGTCACCGAGGAATTCGTTAGCCCGAACGATTGGCAACCTTGTCAAAGAGTGCCGAAAACCATCACTGCCCACAACTCCGGCAATTCCTCTATCGGCGTCCGTATTAAATACGAAGAGTACTGGAAACGCGCCGGCAGCACTAGCGACACGCACGAGACTGAGCTTCCACTTCAAATCGACAACCAAAACGTTGCGCAAATTAATTTGAATACCTCCCATGACTGGGAGCTCCGCGACGATGGTTATTATTATTACGCCTATCCACTCGCTAGTGGCGAAACTACGCCATCTTTCATCGACTACGTCACGTATAACTGCGAAGTCGCCATGATTGCCGAGAACAACGATTGCGAAACAACGAACGGCAGCACTGTTTGTACAAAAGACCAGTACGATTACGACAATGCAAAGTACCATCTCTTTGCTACGGTCGAAATAACCGACGAGCCAGAAAGCTACAGTGTTGCGAATAAGCAGAAAGCTACCTTACCTCGGGGCGCTAATATTAATTACCGTATAAAATCAATCGCCAATCCAGGCCAATCCTTTGACTATACTAACGTCGTCGACACAAAGGTTCGCGCCATCAAGATGGCCGACGCCCTCCCAGCGAACTTCGAGCCCACCAGCATGAACAAATTCAATGCCTACAGCGATGAACCGGAAATCCGCGGCTGGTTCGAAGAAAGTACCGGCACCTTCTACTTCTACACCGAGGCCGATTATATCGAAGCACCATCCGACATGGGCTGGACCTTCCAAGAATTCGACTCACTTACCGACATCTCCGGATTAGCCGAATGGCGCACGCATAAGGTAACGAAAATGAATTCCCTCTTCTCCGGCTGCGATAGTCTCACTAGCATTGCCGCACTCGCGAATTGGAGCACGCCGAAGGTAACGACGCTCGCCTATGCGTTTGATGGCGATCATAATTTATCGGACATTAGCGGCCTTGCTAACTGGCGCACCGATAATGTTACTACCCTGGAATGCTTATTCTATGAGAACTCTTCCCTCACGAATCTCGACGCGGTCACAGATTGGCACACGTCAAAGGTTACGACACTAGGATGGCTCCTCTGGGGCGCATCGAGCGTCACTAATCTTAATGGGCTTCGCTACTGGGATACTAGTAGTGTTACCGCCATCAACTCCGCCTTCAACAACAACACGAGCCTCACCGATATCTCCGGCATCGCGGATTGGGACACTGGTAACGTAACCAACATGGGCTTTCTCATGTATAAAGTTGCTGTAACTAACTTGGATGCATTGGCCAACTGGAACACGCAAAAAGTCCAATATCTCGATAATGCCTTCAAACAAATGCCAAATCTAATCAACCTTAATGGCTTAGCACGCTGGAAAACAGGCAATGTAACAACATTGGCGAGCACTTTTTACGGCGACTTAGTCCTGGGGAATATCTCTGGCCTCGCAAATTGGAATACTGGCAACGTTACAGACATGAGCTGGCTATTTGGTACCGGCGGCGACGATCGCAACTCGCGCCTCCAATCCCTTTCCGCCCTAAAAGATTGGGACGTTCGTAAAGTCACCACGCTATATTGTGCATTCTACGGGCTCACTAGCATTTCGAGCCTCGACGGCCTTCAAAACTGGCAAACCAATTCCCTGACCAATCTTAGCTGGGCTTTCGGTAATTCGAGCAACATTCTGACCATATCCCAAATCGCAAACTGGGACGTTAGCCATCTTACCACCATAGAACGCATGTTCTCCGGCGACTCTTGGGCTCGCGGCGAGCAATTAAACAGCTGGTCGCTTCCGTCTGGCATAAATATGCAATATGCCTTCACCGGCAACTATAAACCGACATGGTATCAGGGATAATTATGGCTAAACAAAAGAAACAATCGCTCAATAAAAAACCAATCGTCGCCATTGTCATCGGCCTCGTTGTCGCTGCAGCTGTCGGCGCTACGATTGCCTACCGTGGCGATATTGCCCGCTTCTTCAACCAGGCCACCCTAGGCGAATCCGGCGCGACATTCACCGAAGAATTCGTCTCGCCAGACAACTGGAAGCCGTGCGATACGCAACCAAAAACCGTCATCGCCACCAACACTACCAACAAGCCAATCCAAGTGCGCGTTTCCTATGAAGAGTTCTGGAAAGCCCAAGACGACACTAACCTTCCGCTCCAGCAAAATAACATTAATGTCGCAGTCATTAACTATGACAACCAAGCAGACTGGACGCTCAATGGCGCTTGGTACTATTACAAAGAGCCGCTCCAGCCAGGCGAATCGACCAGCTCGTTCATAAAATCCGTCACCTTTAACTGCGCCTACAACATGGGTTCCGACGAACTTAATGTTTGCGACGACGAAGGTAACTGTACTACCCCAGCCAATGCTTATGGCAACGCTAAATACCACTTAAAAGTCACTATTCAAACCGCGCCTCAAAGCGCCAAGTTCCCGCCAGACGGCTATATTTGCCATTCTTATATCCTCTACAATGAGATCGCTTGTAAAACTAACGGCCTCGACGATCAAATAGACTTCACGGCTACGGTATATTCTGGTAACTCCAACGGCTACGGCGTCAATACTCTCACTGCGCACGCAAACGACACTTACCCGGTGTATTATTACCGTGGCAACATAAACTACAATTATGTCTATTGGGCAGGCTTCTGCTGGCAAGCAATTCGTACCACTTCGACCGGCGGCGTAAAGCTCCTCTATTCCGGAATTCCTAAGAAGACTTGGATCGGCACGTATGACTGCGAGGAACCAGCTAAAGACATGTCAAAAATCGGCATCCAAAACGAATCCGGCGCAATGATTACTTCTCGTTTCAACGAAATATCTAGCACTCCGGCAGAAGTCGGCTACATGTATGGCGAATCAGACGAGCATTTTAGCTATGGCTTGGATTTCGATGGCAACGGCGCCCGCTATTTCGCCGCTACCGGCATTAGCTGGGACGGCAGCGCCTACCATTTCACTGGCGGCATGTACAAGCGTTGGGCTGAATACACCGACGAAGAAAAAGCCAGTATCCGTTATACTTGCTACGATAAATACTGGCGCAACATGCGCGACTATTCCGACCCTAGCAATGTCTGCACGGTCGCCTGGGCCGTCAACGCTCTTAATAGCAAAGGCAATTCAAGCGGCGTCAAACTTGTCAATGGCGAAACTTCTGTACAAGAAATGCTTGACCGCGCATGGACAAACACGCACGACTCCACCATCAAAGCTAAAGTCGATGCCTGGTTTGCTACCAACCTTGCCGACCGCGTCGACGAGCTCGAAGACACCGTCTTCTGCAACGATCGTACAGTCGAATCCGGCTTCTTCAAGGACGGCTTACGCCACAACAACAGCAACGTCAGTTACTACGGCTACGTCTGGCGCGGCAAAAACGGCCAACCGTATTCTGTAGACTGCACAAATACTCGCGATGCCTTTACGGTTAGCAGCGCAAACGGCAACGGTGCGCTAACCTACCCTGTCGGCCTCCTCACAATGGACGAAGTCGCACTCTCCGGCGCACCAATCCTCCTTACCGCCGACAACACCGACCACACTCTAACATATTTACGTACACCATATCTTCAAGGTAGCAACTCAAGTGCCAGCTATTACAGGGCGGGCTTCTGGACCATGACACCACTTGTTTCCGGATTATATTACCTCGGCGCAGGCTTTGGCGGCCTAGAAATGAGCGGACGAGTCGGCTATATCGACAACGAAAATACCGGTTGGGGCCCGTTCGTCGACGGCATCGGAGACATCAAGGTCGTCCGCCCAGTCGTCTCCCTCAAAGCAGGCGCATACTACGTTTCTGGCAACGGCTATTGGACCAACCCATATGTCATTCCGTAATCTTGCACCTATTCCCACTTTTATGCTTTAATATAAGCATAACCATGAAGGTCAAAATCAAAAACAAGCGCTCTCTTATTGCTATCGCAATTATTCTTGTTCTTGTCGCCGTCGGCGGCGTAATTGCCTATCATACCTCAAAGGGCTTGTTTATCAATGACCTTCATCCTGCCAATCTAGAATGGTCGGCTGTCGATGAATTTGTCAGCCCAAATAATTGGAAACACTGCGAGCGCACCCCAAAAATCATCAAAGCCACAAATGGCGGCGATGGTGCGGCTATTATCCGCATTAAGCTCGAAGAGTACTGGAAAAAAGCCGGCAGTACTAGCACGACCCACGAAACCGAACTACCACTCACGCTCAACGGCACAAAGCTTACCTACTACAATCTCAACCAGTCTAATGAATGGATCGCAGAAGACGGCGGCTGGTACCGTTATGCCCGTCCACTCGAAACCGGCGAAGAGACTACACCGCTCATTACTTTTGTAGATTTTAGCTGTGAAGCCAAACAGATCTTCGAAAACACCGACTGCGAAACAACCAATGGCCAAACCGTCTGCACTAACAACCAAAACGACTACAATAATGCAAAATACCATCTCTATGCAACAGTCGAAGGTTCGGCGGCGGCGAGCACCGACCACGTAAAAACCACCAAACTTCGCGACGCCCACGACATCAATACCTATATGAAGCAGCTCGCAAACCCGACCGAAAGCGTAACGAGCACCGATTTCTACGACTCGAACGTTCGAGCAATCAAAACCGCCTCTTCCCTTCCAGACGGATTCGAAGCAGGAAGTTATAATATTTTCTCGACTTCCAGCTCAGAATACCCAATGTACGGCTGGTTCGATAGTGGAACCGGAACAATTTATTTCTACACGGAAGCCGATTATATCGAAGTAAACACAAGTCTGGCTTGGGCTTTCGCGCATTTTCACGCCCTAACCGACATCTCCGGGCTGGCAAACTGGCATACCGCCAAAACCACGAGCTTCGACGTAATGTTCTACGAATCAAATTCTATACCAAACGTCAACGCTCTCGCGAAATGGGATACATCCAATGTGGCCAATATGACATGGACCTTCCACACGACTTCCAGCCTAACCGACATTAGTGGCCTTAGCAACTGGCGCACCGATAACGTCAAAAACATGTACAACACATTTGGCAACAGCGGTTTTACCGATGCTACGCCCCTAACTCATTGGAACACGCAAAACGTCGAAAACATGGGCGCATTATTCTATGGCGTAAAAATTACTAGCTCAGTACCATTTACGTACTGGAACACATCGAAAGTTACCAGTCTGGCCTCGACGTTCTATAATTCCGATCTTCACGATGTTACCGGCCTTAGCAACTGGGACGTCTCCAAGGTAACCGATACGGGCTGGATGTTCGGGAACAACAATAATATTACCAGTCTTGCCCCACTCGCAAATTGGAATTTAGCGAGCATCGAATATTCTGCCGGCATGTTCTCCGGCGTTCCAGATAGCGTAACACGACCAGCATGGTATCAGTAAGGAACACTATGGCAAAGAAAATGAAAAAGCTCCAGAACAAAAAACCGCTCATCGCCGCTATCGTTGGCGTCATTGCAATTGCTATTGTTGGCGCAACTCTCGCCGTTCAGGGCGATATTACTCGCTTCTTCAACAGCGCCACCCTCGGCACTTCCGGCGCCACCTTTACCGAACAATTCGTATCGCCAACCAACTGGAAGCCTTGCGACACTCAGCCAAAGACCGTCACCGCCACCAACAGCGGCTCCAATCCAGTCATCGTTCGCGTAACCTACGAGGACTATTGGATTACTCAAAGCGGCGCTTCCCTTCCGCTCGAACAAGACGGCCTCAAGCTTGGCGTCATTAATTTTGATAATCCAGACGATTGGACGCTCAACACCGAAGATGGTTGGTATTATTACAAAGCTCCGCTCCAGCCAGGTGAATCCACTAGCTCATTCATGAAGTCCGTTACTTTCAACTGCGCCTACAACCTCGGCTCCAATGAGCTAAACGTCTGCGACAGTGACGGCAACTGTACTACGCCAGCCAATGCTTACGGCAACGCCAAATACCACGTCAGTGTCACTATCCAAACCACTCAGGACGGTGGCGATTGGCCAAAAGAAGCGATTTGCAATTCCAAAATTCTCTACAACCGAATCGCCTGTTATACAAACGGCCCAGATACGAACGTCGACTTTATGGTCGGCGCAAACGATTACAATGCTTCCAACGGTCTCGGTATTAATACGCGTTCTACTACCGCGAATGATGCCTATCCCGTATATTACTATCGCGGAACCGTTACGAATAACTTCGTAATTTGGGCGAACTACTGCTGGCGAATCATTCGCACTACTAGTACTGGCGGCGTCAAGTTACTCTACAGTGGCGAAGTTACCGATGACGGCACCCTCGGCTGCAAAACCAACCCAGACCACCCGGGCGTATCTGATTATTACACGCGCTTTAGTAATGGCCCAATGGCGCATACGACCGTCACTCAGGCTGAGGCATATTATATGTACGGCGACCTAAGGCCGCGCGGCGGCACTATCCGCATCCGCCACGGCGGCGAATGGGATCCGACCGGCGGAACTTATGGCTTAGGGGACTACACTGGCGCACGCATTGGCACCGCTCTTACCTATGACGGAAGCAGATATTATGCCGCCGGAGATGTCCTCGAGGGTGACTGGGCAAATATGTCGGCCACCGACCGCGCAAGCCATAATTATGCCTGCGACGATGAAAGAGACGGATCGGAGCGCCACAAAAACTGTCTTCGCGGTGCCGTAGTGCTATACGACAACACAGAAGCTTTCGTCTTATATGACGGCGAACTAACTATCGAAGAAGCCATGAACAATATGGCAGCCAATACCTATAATTCGAAAGCTAAACAGATCATCGACGACTGGTATGCAGCCAACCTGACCGCCTACGCTAGTCAACTCGAAGATACCGTCTTCTGCGCCGACCGTCGCTACAGCGGCCTTCTTCGCGACGCGACCTATACTACCGGCAGTACCTATACTCCGTATGGCGGGACCTTGGGCGTCCGAAATCCAAGTGTAACTTGCGCCCAGAAGAACGATTCTTTCACGGTCAACGAGTCAGCCACCGGCAACGGCGCTCTCACTTATCCAATTGGTCTCCTGACCGTAGATGAGGCTTCGATGATAGGCTCGGTTTGGAGCGTCATCGACTACGATTCCTGGATACATTACACCGGCTATGGCGATAGTTATGGTTCGACCTGGACCATGTCTCCATATTATGCAAGTGGCAGAGACAATGTCCTCCTATTCGTTGCGGGCGAGAGTGGCGGCAACACGCTAGAAATGAATATGAGACCGTCCGGTACTCAACTTATTCGCCCGGTCGTCTCCCTCAAGCCAGGTACTCGTTACCGCACTGGCACCGGCACAGTGTCAAAACCATACATTATAAAGTAGCATGAAAGCCATCTATTACAGTTCTTACCGCTTTTTCAAGCCAGAGCAAAAGTCCGGCACTATTGTTGCGCTGAGCGACGTCCATTTCCCTGGCCGCGTCACCGCGGACATGCATCGCGCCCTCATGTTCGCCAAAGAGCAATCGCCGAATCTCATCGTTATCCCCGGCGACCTCGTCGACAACCTCGACGCCGTCAGCTGCGAGACCGAGCGCGCCGTACTTCGTCGTTGGCTCGAAAAACTTGGCCAAATCGCGCCGGTCTGCCTCTGCATTGGCAATCACGATTTTTACTACAAAAAGCCAAATTATCGCTCTGGCCTTGTCGGCTACGGTTACGCCTCGCGCCAGCCGGACGACCTCATCGCACTAGTTAATTCCATCCCAAACGTCCACTTCCTAGACAACGAATTCTATATGGCTGCACGCTATTGTGTCTATAGCCTCACGCTTCCACCAGAATACTACGACTGTGAGCTTCATCCCGGCTCCGAAGATTTCAAAGTCTTCATCGATGCGCTCAAAAAAGTTTCCTACGCTTTCGAAAAACTCCCGAAACGCAAAACCAAAATTCTCCTCGTCCACTCCCCTGCTTTCTTGAAAGAAAAAGCCATTCGCAAACATCTCAATAATTTCGATTTTATTCTCGCCGGTCACATGCACAACGGCGTCGTGCCACCACTTCTTCATGAGATTTGGCGCAGCCACGCCGGCATCGCCACCCCAGATAAAAAGTTCTTCCGCGATCACAACTGCCGCCTCGGGCTCTACGACGACCAATTCATCTGCCTCGGCGCCGTCACGACCGTTCACAAAGGCTCCAAACCCTTCGGTTGGGCCAATTCTTTCTTCCCAACCTACGTCGCCACTATCAAGGTCGGCCACAATTCTGCCGACGCCAAGAAGCCAGACGTGAAGCATAAATACGAAAGATGATATAATAACAGATATGGGCCTGTCGTTCAACGGATAGGACATACCCCCTCTAAGGGTACAATGCTGGTTCGATTCCAGCCGGGCC
>JAEEGK010011529.1_pt1 | contig 20179 bp, 17 predicted proteins | sample 8958771 | NCBI WGS metagenome assembly JAEEGK01 (sample SAMN16246547, study PRJNA631951) | gut metagenome | biome: gut microbiome; feature: rumen; material: SC-attached | host: Bos | place: Iran: Karaj | collected 2018-10
GAAAGCTGGTAGACGATGCTTATGTCTTCCTTGTCGAGCTGGTAGGCCTTCTCGATGGCACGCAGCGCGCCGACCGCGTCGCCGGTTTTACCGTAGGCTTCGCCGAGGTAAAGCCAGCCCGAAACGTTTTCGGGCTCCAGTTTCAATGCCCGGTGGTACGCCGCCACGCATTCCGGGTACTGCTTGAGCCTAAAGTACACGCTCGCCATGTTGAAAAGCGCCGGGGAAAACGCCCCGTTCGAGAAGTCGACGGCCTTGCGGTACGTGGCGGCGGCATTCGGCAGGTCGTTTTGCTGGTAGTAGCTGTTCGCGATGTTGAAACTGGTGGCGACGGGGTCCGCGCCGCGGGATTCCGCCTTGCGGTAGAGCATGATGGCCTGCTTGAATTTGCCATCGCGGTAGAGGGCGTTCGCGCGTTCCATCAGATCGTATGCGGATTGCGCCGCGAAAGCAGGTATTGCGAAGAGTAAGGCGACTAGCAAGGAACCGCGGGCAACGAGACTACGAGAATTATAGGCAGCGAGATGCCCACGCAAGCCTCGTCTCAATTCATAAAAAATATTTATCAATTTGAACAAATTCATAAATTCCATTGGATCCTTCAACTACGTCACTTCGTGACTCCGCTCAGGATGACGCCATACATTACTTTCCATTCCACACTTCGCACTTCACATTACACACTACACATCACATCAGTCCCTGAACTTTACCTCGAACGGCTGTTCCATGCCGCAGAAGGGCACCGCCTTGCCCGCCTTTTCGGCCGGCGCGAACGTCATACGCGATAGCGCCTCACGGCCGGCGGCGGCGAGCCCGGAACCTGAGGGAGATTCCTCCAGCACCTTGATATCGTACGCCTTACCGTTCACGTCCACACAGAAACTGAGCCGCAGCATCGCATCGATTTCGCGGTCACGGATCTGCGGGGGCACCTGAAAGTTCGGGTACGCCCTGCTTTCGGGTTTCTTGTCCACATCGCCCTTTTCGGTCGAAAGCGTCCCGCCGCGGAAATCGGCCACCATGTCCTCGCTCACGGCGGCGCCGGCGTTACCCGATGCCGTCCCGAGATTCATCGCGAAACGCGGCCCCGCCTTCGGGGAACGCGAATTGGATTTCTGGCGGTCGGGCTTGCGTGCAGGCTTTTTCTTCTCAACCTTCTTCTCGACTTCCTCCACCTTCTTCACTGCGATTTCGGTCTTGTTGTACTTCTTTTCGTGAAAGGCCTTGCCCGTCAGGAAGAGGTTCGCCATCGTCACCGAAAACACGAGCAAACAGCTCGCGAGGATTGCCGCGATGAGGATAGCAAAACGCTTCACCAATTTTTTGAAAACGCGAATCATGGTTCTATAGCCAAATTTATAAAACTGAAACACCCGTCCTCGTCCAAACTGTCACCTAGATCTCCCTCAACAACGTAAATAAAACTTTACATAACGGAGGCTGCAACGGGTCTTCACCGCATTATATTTATAACATCCCGGGGTAAAACATGATAAATCATTTCAGGCTCATTTTCTCCATGACGCTGGCCTTCGGCCTAGCTCTCATGTTCGTCGCCTGTGGCGGGACAAAAGGGAATGCGCTGGACAAGGAGACAAGGGAATACCTTTCCGCCATAGTCGAAAAGGCCAACGCCAAGATTGCGAAAATGAACAGCGACAAGGACGGCGAAGTGAAAACTGCTATCGCACTGTCGCTGGAAAAGGACAAACTCGTTTTCAAGATGGTCATCCCCAAAAAGGAGTTTACCGACGAAGAGCTCCTTCAAGTCGAAATAACCGGGGAATCCTTCAAAAGCATGCAATCCCTGATGTTCGGCATGTGGTTCCTTGCCATAGACGCAAAAGAGGAAATATTCAATGAGGCATTCTTTGCCAGGTTATCCGAAAATAACGTTCCATTGGCATTTGTAGTAGAGTCCCAGGACGGAAAGAAACTTATGGAAGTGCCCATCGATCTCTCAAAACCCGGACATGCAGAAAAAAAGGTTGCAGAAGAAGGGGCGGGTGCAAAAACGGTGGATGAAAACGCGAATATGACCTTGAAGCAATGGGTCGACAAGTTCAACAGCCTAGCGCCACTGAAACCGGTCACGCCCCGACCGCAGGTAGACATGTCCCTCAGCGGTAAAATAGAGCAGATGAGCCTTAGGCAAATCAAGCTCGACAGTTCGAGGATAGTGTTCGACTTTCTGCTCGCCGATCCCCTTGGCCAGGCAGGAGCAATGTTCCTGACTTCGATTGGCCCGGATATTCTCGACATGGTCATTCACTTTACCTCGAAAAACTTTGGAAAAGAAAACAACCTGTTCCCGGTAGGTTTCTTGAAGGCGATGAACGGCAGCAACGCTGAAATCGTATTCCAGTTTACCGGAAAGGACAAGATTACCGTAGAAACGGTCATACCTAAAGAAGACCTCCCGATTCCCTACGAAGAAAAGCCCAACGAAAAGGCTACCATGATCGACGGGTACCCGGCAGTGAAAATCGGCAACCAAATCTGGATGGCAGAGAACCTGAATATCGAAACGCCGGGAAGCAGGTGCTACGACGACGATCCCGAACAGTGCAAGATAGGGGGAAGGCTTTACACCATCGACGAGGCGCGGACCGTATGCCCCGAAGGCTGGCACCTGCCCGACACGTCGGAATTCAACACACTCATGAATGAAGTCGGCGATGAAAAAAGACTTGTTTCCGCCAATTACAGCGAATGGACAAAGAGATATGCAGGGACAGATGACTATGGTTTTAGAATGCGCCCGACGGGTCAAGCAAACGGCGACATCTTCAACGATGGCAATTTTGGATCGAGCCTCCGGCATATAAAAGCCACGCATTGCGGCAATTGCGTCCATGGCTACCTCTGGGCATCCACTGTCCCCAAAAAGAAAAAGGACTATAGGGGCAGGCATCTTGGTTTTTACGTCTGGTTCCCGAAGTATTACCTGTACACGCACACCATTTCAGAAGGGGAAGCCGAAAAGAGACTGTCCGTCAGATGTATAAAGGGCGAGCCCATTGTAAAGGAAAAGGTCTTTGAAACATTTACGGACCCGCGCGACAACAGGAAATACAGGATGGTCGAAATAAACGGGCAGAAATGGATGGCCGAAAACCTGAATTTCAAATCGCCCCGGAGCATTTGCTATGATGCCGATGACGCCATGTGCGAAAAATTCGGACGCCTCTATAACCTGAGCGAGGCGCAAACCGTTTGCCCTGCAGGGTGGCACCTGCCCGACACCAACGAGTTCAAGAAACTTCTAAAAGACGCCGGCGAAACGGGAGCCCTTCTTTATAATGATTATGAGGACTGGGGAAGAACCGATGTCGAAACCGATGTCGGTTTCGGAATGCGACCATCGGGAGTCCTTGAATCCCGCGAATTCAAAGGCATCACCAGGAATCGCGAAAACCGGGACGAAATCGATGGTGGCTGGAAAGCTGCCCTATGGACATCGACGCCTTCCGCAAAGAAGGTGAACCGTTTCGGCATGAGGGGTTTGGGCTACTACATATCCTTCCCCAGTTCTAAGGTAGAGCATTTTTCTCCGACATCCGAGGACGCCTCCATAACCGCCTATTCAGTCCGATGTGCAATGGGTGAACCCGCCCCTGCCGAAGACCCGAACAAGGTGGATTCCATTGTAGACGTGAGGGATAACAGGACTTACAGGACCGTAAAGATCGGTAACCAAGTGTGGATGGCCGAAAACCTGAAGTACAAGGCGGACAGTAGCCTGTGCCACAACCATGACGAGCAAATGTGCGAGAAATACGGCCGACTTTATTCCGGAGAGAGTACACTGACGGCATGCCCCGCCGGATGGCACCTTCCTTCAGAAGACGAATGGATTCAACTCACGCGTTTTGCAGAAGAAGCAACTTACTTACGGGCCAAGACCGATTGGAAAAAAACCGGAACGGACGAATACAATTTTTCTGTCCTGCCTAGCGGGGCTTATACTTATCCTTATTGGCCCAAATGGGGAAATCCAAAAGAGCCTGAACCAGAACGATTTAATAAAATAGACTATGAGGCCGAATTTTGGACTTCGACCACGACAAAATGGTCACAGACAGATGACGACCGAAAAATTTTTTCAACCATTCTATTTCAATTGACTGTGTCAAGCGACGATGTGAGGCCAACCTCAAGAACAAGAAGACTACAAACAAGCGCACTGCCCATCCGCTGCGTGAAGGACGAATAACTTTTTAACTATACATCCCAACCCCATAGGACGTTATGCACCATTTAAAAACTCCAATACTCGTCTCGCTTGTCGTAGCATGCGCTCTTATGCTCTCCGCCTGCTCATCAAGTAACTGTGCCAAAGGCGATATGTTCTGCAGGTACCAGCAGGGCGATTTTGCCTCTTATCCGGAATGCTCCGGCAAACACGAGTCCTGCTATACTAGGGATAAGTACAAGGACCTCAGTTGCCCCTGGGTACGTGAACTCGGATCATGCTATCACCGCACTACGGACAGGTTTTTCTATTTCGACGAGAACGGTCGCATGTTCGGGGAAGTAAATATCGATTATGGTGAAAACGAGGGCAACATTTCACATGCGATTTTCCTTTTCGACAGCACCAAGACTTTTAGAGGATTCTATCGCAACAACAAGCCGATGTATGTTTCTGTCGGAGGGAACGACATGCCCTACGTCGGTTATTTTGAAGACGACGGGGCCATCGGACGCATCCAGTTCAAGGAATTGGGCGTAGACGTGCTGTTTGACAAGGACGGTTCCTGCAAGGCGCACGAAGGGCTGCGCTCCTTCGGAGACATGGGCGGCTTTACTTGCGACCAACTCAAGACGATGGCGGCAGACACGCTTTCGAAATACGGGCTAAAACTCTAGTCCGCCTGCGCCGCGATGGAGACCTTCTTCACTCCGGCCAGGTTGCACATGTCGATTACCTGCACGAGCACGCCCGTCTCGGCACCCTTATCCGCAATCACAACAGCCTCGCGGTCGGGCGCCTTCGCAAGCGACTGCTTCAAGATATCCTGCAGGCTCGCGAGATCCACCTGTCGCTCGTTCATGTGGATTGTCCCTTCACGCGTAATCGCAATCAGGAGGTTTTCCTTTTCGAGCTGGCTTGCGGATTGTGCCTGTGGCTTCGTCACGTCCACGCCCGTCTCGCGGGTAAACGAGGACGTCACCACGAAAAAGATGAGGAGGATGAACACAATGTCCATCAGCGGGCCCATCTCGATGCCCATATCCTTCTGCTTTCTTCTCGGCAAGTTGAATTCCATAATAAATCCTTCATTCCTGGATTGCCACGGCTTCTTTCGAAGCCTCGCAATGACGAATCACGGGCACTTCCTCTCTACAAAATAATTCTCAATAACGGTCGCGCCGAGTTCCATCTTCTGGCGCAGCATTTCTACGCGCTCATCCAGGCGCTGCTTTAGGAGCGTGAGCGGGAATGCCACCAGGAGCCCGCTCTGCGTCGAGATGAGCGCCTCCGAGATACCGTCGGCCATGAGCACCGGGTTCTGGTTCCCGTACAACGTAATTACCTCGAAGGTAGAAACCATTCCCGTCACCGTGCCGAGCAGGCCCAGCAACGGCGCTGCAGACGCCATCACGGATACGATATGGTTTCCCTGCTCCATGTAGCGCACCGTCTTCATCATGCGCACCTGCATATAGTCGCGGAAGCCCTCGGGATTGGTGCTCGCGACGTCAATCGCATAGCAGAGTTCCCGCGAGAGGAGCCCGCCTCGCTTGCGCAGCCTGCGTAGGGCCTTCTTCACGCTGGGCGGTTCCGCATTCTTTTCGTCTTCCTCAATTCCGCCGTTCAGGTCCACGCGCATGCGCTTGATGACCTTGTGGATGTCGGTGCGGAAAAAGTCGCTCCCGATGCGGAACCAGCTCGAAAACAGGTAGTAGAAACCCACGACACCCGCCAAGAGAATCGGGAGCATTACCACGCCGCCGGCATGGTACGTATTCTCGAGCGACTCGATGAGTATGTAGTGGGTGTTTGTCATTCTAGGCAGACTCGCGTTTATTTGCGCTGGATTTGGAAAGGTCAGTGAGCTTGCCGAACTGACCTTGAATTAAAGCCTCTTTCTTTGAATGAGACCAGCCTTGAATTTGTTTTTCTCTTGCATAGGCGTCATCAACTCTTTGAAATTCTTCAAAGTAAACAAGTTCTACAGGACAATGCTTACGAGTATAATTAGCCCCTAGACCCATATTATGTTCCATAACGCGCTTTTCCAATTCTCTTGTGCTACCTGTGTAGTAAGATCCGTCAGAACATTTCAATATGTACATGTAGCTACTCATAGTTGTTTTCCTGATTGTTCCCTTCGGCAAGCTCAGGGAACTTATTGGTCCTCATTCTTCTCTGATCTTGAATCGGTCGCTGAGCTCGTCGAAACGCCGAAAATGCGGTTCAGGAGTGCGGTGCTCTGCACGTACATCTCGCTCGTGACCTTCTCGATTTTTTCGCTCAGGAGGCCGTGCAATATCATCACGGGGATAGCAATCACGAGGCCCGTTTCCGTAGTCACGAGAGCCTCCGAAATGCCACCCGCAAGCACGCGCGCGTCGTTCGTGCCCACCTCGGTAATCACCGTGAACAGCGTGATGATACCCGTAACCGTACCGAGCAGGCCGAGCAGCGGGGCAATCGAGCCCATCGCGGCAAGGAGCCCCATGCGGCGTTCCAGTTTCGGCTGCTCGCGGAGTAATGCCTCCTGCAGGGCGCGTTCCGCATCCTCGCGCTTGTCGCGGGCGCGGTTCAGCACCGCAAAGAGCACCATCGAGAGGCTCGTTTCCTTCTTGAGGCAGAGGCCAGCCGCATCCTCGTAGCGGTTCTCCTTCACGAGGGCGTCGAGCTTGCGGTTAAACCTGCGGCTCAGATGCCCGCGGTAGCTGAGCACCAGGAAGCGTTCCAGGCAAAGCAGCAGCGCGAAAATCGCCACCAGCATGAGCGGGTACATCACGATACCGCCCTTCCTGAAGAACGCCTGGAATTCCTCGCGCCAGGTAAGTTCCTTCGTGTCGGTAATCGCGTTCTTGACCGCCTTGTTCTGCAATACATCCAGCGGGATAGAGACAACCGTGGAAGCCCCCGAGGCCTGCGATACGGCCTGCTTTATATTCGCGGCCATCTCCGGAGGGAGCGTCGCGTTCCATTCGAATATCTTGCCCTGCAGCGCACCCGAGCGGAGAAGCGCCTGCACCTCGCCGTTATCCTGCGCGACCTCGCCCAAAAAGACCGTACCCAGGCGCAAGCGGTTCACGTTCACGTCGGGGCGGTTGCCCACCTGCGAAACCTCGCGCCCGTAGAACTGCGTATAGGTCAGTTCATGACGCAGCAGCAAGTCGTTCATAAAATTCTGCACCGCGCCAACCGTATTCGGCACGTTCTTTTCGGCATCCTCGGAGGCCTGCTTCAGGCGAATCAGGCGCCCGTTCATGCCCACCGGGTAATCGCCCATCACGTCACCAAGAGTCTTGTCAATCGAGAGCTTCACCTGAGTGTTGAGCGCATCGTATGCCGATTCATCGGCCTGCGCCTTCTCCTCGGCATCGCCCGTCATGCTCCTGCTCGCCATGACCTCCTCGTTCACGCGGCCAAGATCCGTCGAGAGTTTGGAATAGCGGCCGTCAAGTTCACGCGATGCTGCCTGGTGTTCCTCGGTCAGTTGCGACTCGGCATAGCGCTTGCGCCAGTGTTCCGCCTCGAGTTTCTCGAGCGAGTCCGCCTTCTGCAGGCGAATGCGGGTAAGCGTCTCTACCTCGCGCTGCAAGCTGCGCACTTCTTCCATCTGCAGGGAATCCTTGATGCGCGCCTGGTCCTCGGCGGTAGACTTTTTTTCGCCCGACGACCACGGCCATGCAAACGCGGATGAGGCCAGCAACAAGAAGGCAAATAGCGCAAGCCTAGATCCTTCGACTACGCCCTGACGGGCTCCGCTCAGGATGACAAATCGTGATTTTTTCATCTTTCACCTCCCACGATAGAGAGGCTTACGGGCAACTTCACAATCTGGGGCGGTTTCTTCGCCTGCTTCACGTCGAGCGCGAGCTTCACCGCCGCGCGTTCTTCCAGGTTCAATTCCTCGTTCCATTCGTAAACGACCTTCCCGTCTTCGACCTTGCGCACCAGCGCTCCGAACACTGTGCCGTTGTCATCGCTGTAGACCATCCACTGGTTCCCGATTCTCAGAATCGAGGCGTTGATGAGTTCGCCGTTCTTGCGGGTAAGCGGGCTGTTTATTATGGTCACCTCGTCGCCAAACTTCGTCTCTTCGGCAATGAGCGACTTGAGGCGCGAAAAGCCCTCCTCCTCGCTCGCGTTCCCGCTCTCGATATCGCGGGTAAGGGATTTTACGCGGTCGAGCCTGCTTTCAAGTTCCCACGGGACCGTCTGCGCCACCTGCGATTCGAGCTTCTTGCTGATACCCGCAAGTTCGGTACGCAGCGCCTTGCGCTTTGCTGCAACGTTGTCTGTACGGTTCTTCGCGCGCGCCTGTTTGTTCCGCTCCGCCTGGAGTTCACCCGCAACCGCCTTTATCTTCGCGTTCAGGCTATCAATTTCGGCACGGCGGCGTTCCGTGTCGGCCTTGTAGCGCTGCTGCAGAGTCCTGTAGCGGGAATCGTCCGCCTTGAGCATCGAATCGGTCGATGATATCTGGCGGTTCAGTTTCTGGATTTCGGAATTCAGTTTTTCCTTCTCGAGCTTCAGGTCCTGAATTTCGGAAGCGCGGTCGGCAAGGGCCTGGCCCGAAACAAGCAGCACCAACAGCACGAAAGGCAATAATCTTAAACGTTTCATAACTTTCCGCAATGGTTAGGTATCAAAATTACATAATTAAAACACCCGAACCCGTCAAATGTGTCACCACGAATATTAATTTGAAAGCATTTACTCGCATATAACGCGATAGGGCCTGTTTCCGTCGCGGTATTTGCACCAGTTCGCACAAATCGGGGTGCTAAATTCTGCGTCTATGTTTTCGTCTTCGTCAATGTGCGGGAATGCGTAGTTGCAAATCTCTTCCACCTCGCGCTTCAATATGCTCGACTTCTGCTCTTCCAGGTAGTAGCGGCTCACGAACGCGCTACGGCACTGCACGTATTCCAGCATATCCCAGTCGCGGTCGGCGCACCATTCCCAAAGGTATTCCTTGCAGTAGTTCTTCTCGGTGTTTTGCAGGCACAGTTCCTCGAGTTCGCTGCAGTCCGCAATGTGGTTACTCTTGAAGTTGCTCGCCACACAGTAGCGCTTGAGACCGTCGGCATACGCTTCCGACTTGTCTGCGTCGCTGATGGTATCGGGCAGGAATATCGACCACTTGGTGGTATCGAGCATCATGGCCATCTTCACGTGTGAAGGGAAGCAGGTCTTGTAATCCCTGTTGGGATTGCTGTAAGAGGAGTCCCCGTAGTACTGGTATGCGTGCGCATTGCCCCAGACCAGGTCCGACGAAATGTCCGTTAGCGATACGCCCGCGCAGGCGATGTCCTGGTACAGCCTGCAGGCGCGCGTTTCCCAGCTTTCCTCGTCGCCGTTTCCCGTGTAGTCGCATTCGTTTATGGCGATATGGGACATGTTCACGCCTTCGCCGCGCACGAACAGTTCAAGCGATGTCTTCGACATCCCGAAAAAGACCCCCATGCCGTTCTCGATGTTCGATTCCGGCACGACGCGCGAATCGCCTACCGATTCCTTCACTTTGCGCTCGTAATCCACGTACGCGCGGTCCGTCGTGTACATGTCTACGGAAATATCGCCGATAGGCAACATCATGTTCATCAGGTAGAGCGTATCCAGGTTGTTGAACCCGCCAATCCAGCGGTTTTCCGTGTAGCCCAGGTTCTGTCGCCTTTCAAACGGGTCGTGCATCGCGATGCCCCGGTACCCCGCGGAGTCCGCTTCGGTAAGGCCCTCGAGCATCTGGTTGACTGTCGTGTTCTGCGATTCCATGCTAGAGGCGTCGTAATTCAATACCGAGAGCACACCGCCGATGGACTTGTCGAAATCCAGTGCGCATTTTACGAACTCCATGTCCATCGGGAATTCAAGGAAGTCCACGCCGATTACCTTGCCATCGGTATATTCCCGGAATTCGTAACTGCCGTCCTGCTTAGGGATGTTCAGGCCCGTAACCTTGACCGGCTTGGGGATAGACGCCACCGCCCTGTAGCGGGATTTTGCCGTACTGCCGGCGCTGTCCCATACAAAGTAAGCGTCCAGCGTGTAGGTTTCGCCTAGGATTCCCCTCTCGTTTGCCCTAAAGCAGTTCGGATTACCCATCGTTCGCATGACAATCGTGGTGTCGTACCCGTTCTCGCCTATCTTGAACTTGCCCTGCAGAGTCACGTAGGCGCTGTCGTAGAACGCGAAGTTTTCTGCCGCAGCCTCGTCAAGCTCGTAGACCTTCGAAAAACAGATTTCCGGGTTCGTGAAGTCGGAAATGTGCCCGTAGGTGTAGATGCCCGTATAGACCTCGCGCTCGTCGGGGTAATATTCCCACGGCCCGTGAAAGTCGCAGGCAGTAATGGCCACGAGCAAGACCGACAAGACAGCCGGCGACACGAAACTCTTTTTAAGGAAACTCTTCATCGGACCCTATAAATTTACATTATTGAAACACCCGACCCGGGTAAAAGTGTCACCCCTCGCAGAATTTTTTATATGGGAAAGGCCGGACCCCGTTTATGGAACCCGGCCTTGGTAGTTTTCGGGACGCGCCCTCGGGTCAGTTTTCCCCGCGGCTCATCTCCATCTGTTCACGGTCCAGCGTCTGAGTCAGGTACTCCTTGAAGTCCCGGTCAATCTTCACCCCGTCGAAATCTTCCACGTTGTCCGAGAAGACGTCGATCAGCGAAAGATTATCAATCCAGCCTTCGATGTTGTACTCGTTGAAGCTGAGGCTCCTGTCGCCCGCGGGCTTTGCCACCAGTTCGACCTTTGCCTTGTCAACCCAACCCTGACCGCAACTCCCGCGCACGAGGACATCCGTATCTGCCTCCTTGACGACGGTGAGTTCATCGTAGAACCCTGCTGTGCATACTATGGTGCTCCCGCCCCGCTCGAAGGCAAGATCTATGTCGCCCTGTTTGGACTTGACCGTCCTTGCGGCAAAAGATGTCGTCACGAGAAGAACGAAGGCAATGAACAGGATAACGTTTGCGCGTTTCATGATGGCCTCCTTGTTGTGGGGGCGGACATCCACCCCGTTAAACAAGGTACAAAACCGCATGAATGTAAACCACTGTTTACATAGTCTAATGTGGAATAGGGCTACTTCCAGCCCTCTTCCTCTTCTTCTTTTTCGACCCGCCTTATAACTTGTTTGTAGACTACATTCCAGTTGTCAAGGCCAATCTTTTCAATCAGGCGTCGTTTCGCATCAGAATTTTTCTTGCCCACAACAAGGCCTTCTTTTTCGAGAAGGTATGTACGCACGGCCCTCAGGTATTCCAATGCCTTGGGCAATCTCGATGGTTCAGGGCAGTCCTTTTGCAAGGCTTCCGGTGAGGCACCTGGCTTGGGAGGTTTCTTCCAGAACTTCTTTACCCGCTCGTAGTTGAATACGTAATCCAAGTCTTCTTCATGGAGCGCCAGTTCGTAACGTTCAGCAGCCTTGGCAAAATCAAGTTGCCTTTCCTTGAACATCAGGGAAAGGTCATTACGGACCTCGCGCCATTCATCGGCGAGAGATTTCTCTTTGGCTAGATCCTGCTCGGACATCCTATTGAATCGGGCAACTGCTATTCACGCTCTTGTGAATGTCACCCTGCGAAAGCTTTTGTGAGCATTCCATATCCTGGATGGCGCGGGCACATTTAGAAATGCGGGCATCCCTTTCGGCAACTCCGCTACATGTATTGAGGCACGCATCAAGCAGAAGGTATTCCACTTCAATATCGAAACGGTCGCAATGCATCTTGTTTGCAAGGGCAGCACCCGCCGCCATGCCAGCACCGACCTTGGCAACCTCGCCGAGCGCCTTTTTCCAGCCAGAAGACTCTTCCTTTATTTCGGGGGTCTTTTCGGCATTGTCGCACTTGCACTCCACCTGGGGGCAATCGGCCGCATGGTTAGAGGATGACTGTTTTGCTTCGGTATCGTCGCAAGCACAGACGAAGGCGAGCAGGGAAAGGGAAACGAGTAGCTTTTTCATAGTTCCCAAAATAAATAAAAAATTTTCCAAAAGGACTAATTCATTGAAAAATATGCGAAATTTCGATAAAAAAGCAAATTTGGTCCAAATTTTATCAAGTTCATGTCCCTTTTTGCCCCTTTTGGGGATTCTAAATCTGTAAAAGAAGGGCGGAAACGCCGCCCCGTAATACACAAAAACATCAACAAAGGACTGAACAATGACCATTACCAAGACCCCCTCCTCCATCCCTACCGCCACCCTGATAAAGCGCCTGCGCAGGGTTAGCCTAGTTCCCGTTGCTGAGCGCCGCTGTGATTGCCGCGACAAGCGGGGGCGCCTCAAGAAGCTCTACACAACCTTTAGCGAGGCGGCCGAAATCGCCTCAACCCGTTCGGAAGTATGTCGGAAGGGCCTGAACATCTATCAGTGCCCCGAAAGGCTCGGGTGGCACATCACCAGCAACATTCTGCAGTGGTAGGAGAACCCACGCCCCTATTCCCCGGGCCAGGCCTCGCCAGACTGGAATCGGCAAATTCTGGAACGCAGCGAGGCCTGAGCCTTGGGGGAACATTTATTATTTTCTTACTTCAACCTTAAAAAAGGATAAAATCATGAAAACTGAAAAACAAACAACCTCCTCCATAGGTCAAAAAAAACAAAAAAATTTCTACAAAGCATTAAAGGCAATGCTAAAAAGTTATGATGCGCTAGAAGAAGATCGCGCACCCATAGAGGAACACCCGCATACAGCATTTAGAAGGTACTTTATCAATAGAACTAGATACCTGTATGGTAAAAAAGAATTAAAGCCAATCCACTTCTTGAGGATTCCGTTTGAAATAGCCAAAGGACATAGGAAAGGTGTTGACGAAGAAACACTAAACAGGTATAACGAGTACCTTGATGAAATATTGAAACAGTATACATTTGGCAAAAAAAAGAACATTGGTGCACATATTGAATCCTTACGCCAACTAAAGAAATCGTCTAGGGTTTTCAATTTTGAAAACGATCGCAAAAAAAAGGGCTGGCAGGGATGGGATCTTGATGAATGGGATTACCCTGATCGTTGGAAGTCAAATGTAGACGACTATCAAAACATCGCAAGGGAATTTATGTTTGCCCACTCGCTTGCCGTATTTGCCAGTTCGTGCGGAATACAGAAAGATTCTGTAAAGGGCAAATATCTGCTATATTTTTTAGGCATAATAGAGGCGAAGGATATCTATTGTAAAGAGCCAGACAACAATATGGAATTGACCGCTTTACGGAAAACACTTCAGGCTCCGTATTCCGAACAAATACCGTTTGGAACCTTTGAAAAGAATCTAGAGTTCTTTTCGCCCTATTATCTTACGCCCCAGGAGATGGATACATTTTTTAAATGGGCAATCTGTCATTGTGTACATAACAACAAGAAGCCGAACCTTCCCTTCTTGAAGAAACTGTGGGCTTTAGGAAAGTTGTTTAAAGTACACTGTTTTCACTTTGATTTCTTAGATACTGCAAGAAGCAAAATCAATGACCGCTTGTACGTAAAGATAAAAGAATTGGAAAAACATCTTGTCAATGGGGTAATCGAGTTCCCACCAAATGATTATGGTATAGAGGATGATTTATCTAAGGCGATACGCTTTCTAGGAAGGGAATTCCCTATTGATTTTATTGTTTCGCTCACACAAAACCTGTTCCATTTTGACAATGAGTACAGTGACGCGCGAAAGGTAGGAAACCCTAAGCTATTAGAAAAAAACAAGGAATTAATCGATAAGAGAAAGACATCCCTATCCATATTAGACTGGTTGGAGTTCCCGTTAACAAAAGACACAGATAAACCACATCGGTTTGTTGGATTTCTTTTAAAAGCTATTTGCATCTACAATCGCGATCCTGAATTATATAATGCGAAAATGCTTGAGATGGGGCCGACATTACTAGAGGACATGTATTCCATAAAGCTGTCTATAGACAAAGGAGAAGCAGTGGGTTTTCCCATCTTTAGTAATGACAGTGTTGATGAATCAATCGTCATGGAATTATGTGTCATATTGGGATTGATAGAGCGATTCCTGTACCCTTGCAAAATTGTTTCAGAATATGATGACGCAAAGAAGAAGCGAATACTCTCTATTCTGAAATACATTACAGAACCTGACAGTATGCAGGTGGTCGCTTCTAGATTTCCTTCCATCTTTGGCAGTATCGTAATGCATAATAAAATCTTGCGGCTTGTCACATGCCAAGACATCATAAATAGTATGCGGGGGCTTAGGCCTATCGAGAAATTTAGCGAGAAGTTCACTCCACTTGTAATGAGCGAAACGGTGCGTCTTATATCGGAAAATAAACGTAATATAGAACTAATGAGCACAAAAAACCTGGATGCCATCCAATCCGCAGTATACGAAGAGTGCAAGAAGAAAGTGGAACAAAATGAAAAGGACTTCGTTTTCAATCAAGAAATTTGCAGCTTGAACGAGCATTTCGTTCAGCAAATAGGGAAAATACCCCCCGAAAGCAATAATTCCTAAAAAAATACCTCGACTTTTTTTTCTCCAAAAAAAGGTCCTCCACAACCAAAGCCTTGGGGCTACCCAACGGCTCCTGGGGAGATTACATTTAAAAAGTATCCCGAACGGTATGCATTCACCATAAACATAAGGAAAACATCATGGCAAATAAGAACATGACCCAGGCTGATCTGAACCACCATGCGGATCAGATGAACCCGAATAATTACCAGTACCAGCTGCGGATGAATAACCACGCAGATCAGCTGAATCCCAACAACAAGCTTTACCAGGGGAGGAAGAAGTAACCTGCTGATTCATCTAGGCTACAGGGCGTCTCACACTTCTGTGGCCTAGTGAATTTTTCGTTCAACCGAAGTACACCAAGTCCATTCAAATGTAGCATTTTCATGCTGCAATAGATTCCTTTCCTATTGATATCTAAAACAATAGGCATAAGAGCCCATTTGACTGAATGGGCAGTGTACTTCTATTACCCAAAAGGAACAATTATGAAGTCTACGACATGCTTTTCCCGAGCCACGGGAAACCCTCTTTCCGTTTACACTACAGAAGCGGAAGCCCAACAATCTGCAGACTACCAGCTCCGAAACGGCATGAGCCTTTACGCCTATCGTTGCGACCGCTGTGGCCTATGGCATCTAGCCCCGACTGCATCGCGCATCAGCGTCTTGCACAATGCCTGCAGTTGCACTGATAGCAGTGGGCGTCACAAGGATTTGTACCTATCGTATGAAGACGCCCAAAAGGCCAAGACAAAACGAGAGTTAGCTGGTTCCGGCCCCCTTTACATCTATCCGTGCGAGACCCGCTCCGGTTACCATTTAACACACAAGTCGCGCTAGGGGGTAAACGATGTTTTCGATATTCAATTTCGGAAAGCGAAAAAAAGAGCAGGCCCTGCGGGAACGTGAGCAGGCCAAGCGGATTAAGCGCGCGGAGCGAAACCTGACCAAGTCAGCGGCCATAAACACTCAGGCGATCGATGTGCTGAACCAATCCATCCTCAATAGCAACGGGATTAAGCAAGGCATTGACGTATTCAACAACCAGGTCGCCGATTTCCAGAAGACCGTTGACGAAAACCGCTCGCTGCAAGTGGAACTGCAACAGCAGCAGAACCGCCTGGCGGGATGGGAAGACGACCTGAAGGATCGCAAGGAGGCCATCCGCAAGGAAGAAATATCAATACACATCAGGAGCGAAAATGTCCGCAAGGATGAACAGCGCGTTGCCATCAAGGATGCCGATCTTGACGCCGAGCGCCAAAACATCAAAGACGAGCGCTCCGCCATGAAGGATAGGGTCGCAAAGGCCGAGAAAGCAGAAAAGGAGTACAATCAGGAAAAGGAAACCTACGAAGAAAAGCAGAAAACAGCCGACGCGCTCAAAGATGAATACAAGGCTAAAATAGCGAATCTCGAAACCCGCGAAAAGGAATGTTCCGAAAAGGAATCTTCCATCGCGTCGCGATTGGCCGAAGTGGAGGAAAAGGAAAGAACGTTTGAATCTCGAGAACGCGAAAAGCGAGAAGCGTTCGAAGCCGAGAAGGAGCGCTGGGAAAAGGACCGCTCTGAGATAGAGAACAACCTTAACGAGAAAATCAAGGAATACGACCGAAAATTGGCCGATATGGAAGCCGTATCCGAAACCTTCGACAACATCAAGTATGATGACAGCGAAGACGGGAAAAAGGCGAAGATTGTAGTCAAGGAAACCATCCGCGTCAGCATCAAGGCTCTTGAGGAATCGATACAGAAATTCAAAGAACTTGACGAGAAATATGCAAGCGGAACATTCAAAGGGTTCTCTGTGCCTATTGACGAAATCAATCTTGCCTACGAAGAACTCAAAAGCCAATACGCCGCCATCAAGGAGCATGCCGAATCTTCAGGCCTCGATTTTTCCGTGTGGCTCGGGAAAATAGAGAACTGCGTTCTCGAAGCCGACAAGTACCTGAAATCGTTCTTTTTTGCGGAAAGCTACAGGAACATAGTCGAAGGCTTGAGTTATTGCAAGGGTTATGAAGACATCATCACCATCTTGAATAATTACGCAAGCGCATCGGAAGCCCCAGGTGAAGAAGCCTCGGATACATCGGACGGATGGATCGACCTGTACAAGGTCCTTTACGACGACGAGTATGATGAAGCCACAGATTACACGGAGTTTGACATCAAGCAACTCAAGAGGCAGTACAAGAAGATGGCCAAGATGTTCCATCCGGACAAGGCGACCGAAGATAATCGCGAGGAATACACCGAACGGTTCAAGCAACTGAACGAGGCGTGGGATATACTATCCGACGCGGAAAAGAGAGCGACTTACGACACTACCTACGTCGCATCAAGAGATTCACACAAAACACGGGAGAAATAACCATGGAAAAAGTAGAAACAAAACTCCACCTGCCGGCCCTAAAGAAGCCTAGCGGAAGCCTTGTCGTTAAGAAAGACGACAAGCCTATCAAGACATTCAACATTGCCTCCGTGCAAAAGCAGGGGGCTTTGGGAAACGTCCTCAAGGGAGACTCCATAAAGCAGAAAATGCAGAAGGAACAGCAGGCGCACAAGGGGCTTGACCTGGTGCTGATGGGCGATTTAACGGGATCTATGTCCGCCTACCACGCAATATTGAAACGTAAGTTTACCGAAATATGCACGACGCTTTTTCAACTCATCCCCAACCTGCGCATAGGCATCATCTTTTATCTGGATCACGGGAGCGGAGACCCCTACATCACGAAAGTCCAGCCGTTAACGGTCAATGTCGAGCAGTTGCAGTCGTTTATCTTGGGTACGCCCGATGGATACGGCGGTGATGAAGACGAAGCAGTGGAAGACGCACTTCACGACGCACTCGAAATGAACTGGAGTGAAATCAACACGCATTCCGTTGTCCTTTTCGGCGATGCCCGGCCGCACGAAGTTAGCGAATGCCCTTACCAGCACGACTATTTCAAAATTACTGAATCGCTCTTCAACAAGCAGGTCACCATTAACACCGTATACTGCTCAACAGGGAGCGATTACCGTCGTCAATCCTCGCTCTACGAAGTGGAAATCGGTAATTTCAGTCGCCGCGTTTCTCGACTTGGCAATCCTGAATTTTTCTCCTGGATAGCGAATGTTACGGGAGGTATAGCCATCGGTGTTGAACAAATTGACGACATCGTCGACATCATCAAGGGCATGGCGGCAAAGGATGCGGGCAAGATTGAAGAACTGGAAAAGGAAGAACTGAAGATTACCTTGCGTCCAATCCCGGCGTTGGTCCATATCAAGGAGCAGGCGAAACTTATTGAGCACAAGAAGAAATTGCTTGGCTACAAGTAATGTTTTGCTCCCCGGGCTAGGCTCCGCCAGACTGGAATCGGCAAGGACTACTAGCGCAGCGGTCCTGTTGCCCGGGGAGTCCGTTGACACTCCCCCTTCCTTCAACTATCTTTCCAAAAAAAATTTCTAGGGGACTTTTATGCAGTTAATCAGAACTTCTTTTAACCTGCGTAGTGACATGCCGTGGGACGAACTGTACCGCGAATGCATATACGCTTGGCTCGGCAGCAGCAAGGACAAACGCGGCGATCGCTATTACGAGCAACTATTCCGCAGGCTACCCAGGGATATCAACTTCGACGAGAATCCTTCCGGCAAGTTTGAGTTTGCGGGCGACAAACTGGAATACAACTCCTTCTCGTGGAAACTCTGCGACTACATCGGATTCACGTTCACCACCAAGGACGCCGTATCCGGCCGCATCTGGAAAACGCAGATTGCCATCAAGAGGACGGAGGAGCACGCGTTCTGCTTCGTCTCGCTGGACTGCGACCTCGGGCGTGACAAGCGGCCGCCGCGAATTGCACGCCCGCGCGTCATAGAACTGCTGCTCACGAACTTCCAGGATGGCGACGGCGCCATCGACGAGATAAAGCGGCAGGCGCATATCCTGGAGCCGAGCGAGATCGACCGTGCGAAAAACGCGCTGACCGGCGGGCTACGCAACGTGCTGCCCATCGTGTACCTGAGCTGTTCGGCAAAGACTCACGCGCTCATGCCGAGCAAGGTGGCCGAAAGCCTGTTCGGCGTCGCGCACGTATTCGCAGAGCAGAACCCCATGCTGAGGGACCGCCTCGCACAGGAATTTACAGACAAACGAATCCCGCAGGGTGGCGAGATCGGCATCTGCTACACGGGCCAGCCCATTACCATATTCAACCGTTTCGACGTGGTGGACTGGGCCGAGAATCCCGAGACACTGGTGCAGGACATATTCCTCAAGATTCTCAAGGCGAATCTCTCGCTCAAGTTCAACTTCACGTGGGACGACCTGCTCGCGGCACGCGAAGACTACGAGAACGAACTTGTCGAGCGCGAACGTGTCGAGAAACTGAACACCATAAACGAGATGCGCGAGGAATGGCTGCAGGCGCGGCAGGCCCGCGTGGACATGTCGTGCCTTGTCGAGAAGCTGATGAACGACCTCGAGCGCGTCACGGCGGAACGCGACCAGTACAAGGACGAGCACGCGAAATACGATTCGCTCAAGCGAAAGTACGACAACTGCCTGGACGAGCGCAACACCTGGGAAAGCCTCGCCGTGGAAGCGGACGAAAAGCGCGAGAAGGCGGAAGCGGAACTGCGCGATGCAAGGGAACAGCTGCACCAGGCGTCTACAAAATCGGATGCGCTCAGGCAGAACCTGAATTCAAAGAACGTCAAGGGAGTTCGTTACCTGCCGCTCGTACTCCCGCCCGAAAGCGAGATGTACCCGAACGAATACATGTGCCAGCTGGTGCGCATACTGACGCTCGCCCTACCGAACGTGCCCACTACGGACAAGTCGCCAAGGGTACGAACAAAGTCATTTATCGAGGATATCCTCGCGGCCAACGCGGATGCGGTCCGTACCTTCAACGAGTACGACGCGAAAAAACGCGAGCTCGAAATGGCGGCGCGGCAGGAAGGCGTCCAGAGCAAGGACGGCATGAGGGTGGCGAAGTTCTTCAATATGGAAATCATCAAGAAGGGTAACAACCACGGGAAAATCCGGTTCATCAACGATGCACAGGAAAGGTTCCTCGGGACGGAGGCGTCTTCGGGCAGCGACAGCGCCCACGGCGGCAAGAACGAGGCGAGCGACGTGACGAAAGCGATGCTGTGGTAGCGAATCTTGCCGCAGACGAACCGCGCGCAGTTTACTGTGTGCGGTTTGTCGTTTATAGTTTATCGTTTATCGCCCGCCGGCCACAAAGTGCAAAACCCACATGTCGGCGTCGGTGCCTACGCGCACGGGCGGTCCCCAGCAATCCACGCCGGCGCTCACGAGCCAGCGTACGCCATCGAGCACGCCCTCGCCGAATGCGAGCCTCCACACGAAATTGATGACGATGTTCCCGGGGAAGAACTGCCCGTTGTGCGTGTGTCCCGAGAGCGCGTAGTCGGGCAGGCGTCCGGAATATTCCGGCTCGATTCCCTTCGGCTGGTGATCCAGCAG
>JAEEGK010011533.1_pt1 | contig 20172 bp, 17 predicted proteins | sample 8958771 | NCBI WGS metagenome assembly JAEEGK01 (sample SAMN16246547, study PRJNA631951) | gut metagenome | biome: gut microbiome; feature: rumen; material: SC-attached | host: Bos | place: Iran: Karaj | collected 2018-10
ATCCTGAAAGCTTTGAATGTAATTATTTTTTGGGACAGACTTTTTTAAAAACAAATGTAATGGACAAGGCAATTTATTGCTTTAAAAAAGCCAGAGCTCTTGAACCTGAAAATTCTGAAATTTACATTTTGCTTGGCGGCGCTTTATATAAGGCTCAGAAATATAAAGACTCGCTTCCGTTCTTAAAGCGTGCACTTGATGAACATCCTGATAATAAGGAAATTCTTTTCCAAATGGCAGTTGCAATGACAGAAGTTGGAATGGGCGACAAGGCTTTAAAAGTGTTTATGCATTTAAGACCAGATCCACAGTTTGGAGCACAGGCTTGTCTTGAAGCAGGAAAAATGCATGAGCGTGTAAAGAAATTTGCAGAAGCCATTAAAGATTATGAAATTGCTTTAAAGCTTCCTAATGTAGAAGAACAGCTTATGCTGCAGATTAAATACAGATTAGGAAATGACTATATAGCAATGAACGATATTGCCCAGGGTCTTACTTTCTTAAAACAGATTCAAATGGCAAAAACCGGTTATAAAGATGTTGATATTCTTGTAACACGATATTCAGAATTAAATCAGAACAAAAACCTTCAGGTTTATCTTATGTCCGGTACAAGCGACTTTGTGGCTCTCTGCCGAAACTTTATTTCAATTTATCATAAAGATGCATTTGTAAAGGTTGAAGATGTTCAGGTTGCTTCTGAATGTGTAGAAATTGTCTGCAACGTAGAAAATCCAAGATGGGAAGCAAAACAGCTTTTCCGCTTTTACAGAACTCAAAATGTTATCGGCGATATAAATATACGTGAGTTCCATTCTAAAGTTCGTGATACAAAATGCGATGCAGGTTATTGTGTAACAATGGGAAGCTTTACAGAAAGCGCTCACAAATATATAGACGGTCGTCCAATAGATTTGATAGAAAAGGATCAGCTTACAAAAATCCTCAAGAGAATTACAAACCGGTAAGATAAATTATGAACATTTGTCTTTTTTATGAATCTGAAATTAACAAACCGCTGTCTGTTAAAGACGAACGCGCACAGCATATTTTAAAAATTCTTCATAAAAAAGAAGACGATGAATTTTTTGCAGGAATTATAAACAAGAATTCCGGAACTGCAAAAATTACAAAGATTACCGAAAAAGAAATTTATTTTTCTTTTATTCCTTCAAATGAAGAAGATCCAAGGCCGCTTTTCCCGCTAATAATGATTATTGGTTTTCCACGGCCAATTCAGTTAAAAAGACTTTTACGGGATATTGCTGCGCTTGGAGTTTGCGAAGTTCATCTTACAGGAACTGAACTTGGTGAAAAATCTTATCTCGAATCAAATCTTGCAAAAAAAGAAAATGTTTTTGAAATGCTTTTGGACGGAACAATTCAGTCAGGAGCAACAAAAGTTCCGGAGATATTTATTCATAAAAATTTACGGGACTGTTTGAATGTAATTAACGAACGTTCGTTAGACAATAAAAAAATTGCTTTAGATAATAAATTGCCGGAATGCAGTTTGAATGAAGCAATGCAAAAATATGTAACTTCAGGAAATGTAGCAGAAACTAATGAATACATAACTGCAGCAATTGGAAGTGAGCGGGGATGGACGGATAACGAAAGAAAAATTCTTTCAGATAATGGATTCATTCTTTGCGGAATGGGAAACAGAATTATGAGGACAGAAACCGCTGCAACAGTTGCCGGTTCAATAATATTAAATCATATAGGAGCATTAAAATGACAAATGAGCGCATCAAAGAAATACTTTTAGATATAGAATCAAGCGATATAGATTTTACGGTAATTCAGACAGGAAAAGAAAGTAAAAGAGTGAACGGATTTTATAAGCCGGATACTCACGAAATTTATCTTCACAGTTTGAATTTTAAATCTGAAAATTCAATGATTTATACTGCTGTTCATGAATATACTCATCATTTGATGACAGTCGAAAAACAAAAAATAGATCCAACTTATGGTTCTGCATGTCGCGTTCATACTCAGGAATTCTGGGCAAAATTTGGCGACTTAATTCATGTAGCAGAAACAAAAGGATATTATTCAATCGGCTGGGAAAATAACAGCGAATTAAAAGAACTCACCCAGGATATTAAAACAAATTATCTGGAAAAAAACGGCGAGTTGATGAAGGAATTTGGTCAAAAGCTTGCGCGTGCTTTTGATTTGTGCAAAGAGGCCGATATACGCTATGATGATTATATAGACAGAGTTTTGTGTCTTCCAAGAAATTCTGCAAAAGATATTCGTAAGGTTGGTGCCTGCGATGTAAATCCTGCAATTGGTTTTGAAAATATGAAAGTAGTTGCTTCGATTAAAAAACCGGATGAAAGGGCAAGTGTTCAGCAGGATTTTCTGGAAGGTGGAAAAAGCCCGGCAACAGTGCGTGAACTTATGAAGCAGAAAGCAGCGGCTGGCCGAACCAGCGAAAATGATCCAAAAGCAAAACTCGAAAAGGAAAAGCAGAGACTGGAAAAATCTATTGCTCAGCTTACACAACGTCTTGAATATGTGGAGGAAAGCCTTGCAAATCTCTAAAAAGAATTTACGTTTACCTATATGTATAATATTTTTTATTTTTATAATTAGTTCTCAAATATCTGCACAATCCATGGAAATGCTTCAGATGCCGGAAATGCCTGCTATGCCAACTATGCCGACCATGCAATCAATTTCTTCCGGCAGTTTTTATACACCGACAGTTCCAACGGCACCTGTTTCTCCTGCAAAACAAAATTCTGCAAAAACAAATAATACAGAAGATAAAAACAACGAAGCAGTACTTTCAAATGCAAACACAACAACAAATACAAAAAATTCCCTGCAGACAGATCCATCAAATATTTTAACGGCTTCGGATATTCTGGGTTTATATGATTCCGGACTTTTTTCTGATTTATCTTCTTTAGATACAACTTCATCTGTGCAGAATTATGCAACAACTTCTCAGACAAATTTATTATTGCAGCAAATGCTGAATAGTTTGAATGATTTGAAAACTCAACAGAACAATGCAGATGCTTATCAAAAAACAGAGATGGAAGTTAAGCAGTCTGACGCACAAAATTTTAAATCCCGTGAACCAAAAATCTTAAGATTCAAAATAAACGGTTACGATATTTTATCTTCGCTTTCAGCATATTTTATAAGCGAACAGGAAGCAGACGGAACATTTCTTCTTACTGCCGATAGAAAATATTATGTTGATCAGTTTCCAAGAACAGAAACTTTTTATATGCTTTTCAGGCCTACAAGTACAACAGGAAGCAGTCTGACTTATAATGTTCAGCCAACACTCACACAGGACTATAAAAATGAAAATTCATTTATTTATAGAATGACTCAGACAGGAAACCTTACTGCAGAAAAAACAGGAAATCTTGTAGTTCTACATTATTCAGATAAAAATCTTTCTGTAGATTTGCTGTTGGATTTGGACAATAAATAAATCTGTAGGTTTAGCTAACTAACGGTCGTAAGTATGAATAAAACCGAATTATATAAGGATTTCGAAAATTGCGGAATTGCACAGAATATTGCACAGGCTTTTGATGCAAAAATGGAAGATTATATAAAAGAAATAATTCTCTATAATTCTGCGTATAATTTAACTAACACAAGCGATCATGATGAATTAATGACAAGACATATTTTGGATTCAATTTCGGCGTTTAAAAAAATCAAGGAAATTGTTGATGAAAAATGTATTGGAAACAATAATTCTTCTGAACCTGTTATTGCAGATATAGGAAGCGGAGGCGGACTTCCGGGTATTCCACTTGCAACAGCTTTTATGCTTTCTGAAACAAACGTAAATTTTGAGCTTGTAGAGCGGATGGAAAAAAGATGTTCATTTCTGGAAAACTGTATTGCAATTCTTGGCTTAAAAAATGTACAGGTAATAAACAGCGAAGCAGAGCGAATTGAAGCTGAAAAATACAATTTAATAACGTTCAGGGCATTTCGTCCCCTAGATAAAAAAATGACTAAAACCTTATTAAAAATTGTAAAACCGCAAGGTTTTCTTTGTGCATATAAAGCAAAGCTTGAAAGCATTAAAGAAGAAATGGAACAGATAAAAAATCTTGTTCCGGATTACAAAATAGAAAATCTAAAAGTTCCGGGACTTGAAGATTCAGAACGAAATTTAGTTATTATTCAAAAATAAATTTTTCCGCAAAAACTGTATTCATAAATCAGTTCAGGAAATTTTTAGCGAGGTATTTTTATGGAATTAAAATTAGATAATCTTTTAGGTAAAAAAAATAACAGGACAAGTGCACAGGTTGTAATTCAGGATGTAGTAAAAGTAAAAAAAGGAGAAAGGGTTTTAATTATTGCAAATCCTGCAACTTCAGAAATTGCACAGGATTTATTTTCTGCAGCAAGCGATGAAGGTGCTCAGTCTACATTAATTTTTCAGAGCGATAAAACCAGCTTTGATAATGCCAATCCAGAAGTACTTGCTGCAATTGCCACTGCACCGGATGTTTGTTTTTCAATTTCAAACATAAAGCTTGGAAAAGATCCGCAGGGAAATGCAAATCCATATAAGACAGACAGCGGCGAAGAATACACAAATATGTTCGATTATCTGATTAATGGAAAAAAGGTTATGCGCGGTGCATGGACTCCAGGAATTACTACAGATATGATGAACCGCACTGCTTCAATTGATTATAAAGAACTTCAGGAAAGATGCAGAAAATTAAATGTATTTTTTAAAGATTCAGTTAGTGTAAGGGTAACTTCTCCGGGCGGAACAGATATAATTGTGCCGGTAAACGGAAGAAACCTTCTTTTTGATGACGGAGATTTTTCTAAACCGGGAACTGGCGGAAACATTCCTGCGGGAGAAGTATTTATCAGTCCGGTCGTTGGCGGAAGTAATTTAAAAGATTCAAACGGAACAATTATTGAACAGCAGTGTGATGGCTGCGAAGGAACAATTGTTTTTGACGGATCCATGACATTTTCTGACGGCGATGCGCTTTTGGAAACACCAATTACCTGTAAAGTTCAGGCTGGCTACGTAACGGAAGTTACTGGTGGAAGCGAAGCAAAAAGACTTTTAAAAACCATTACAGAAGCAGAAAACCGTTCAATGGCTTATGAAAAGGAAGGAAAGCTTGGAGAAGGGCAGGGCAGCATTTACAAAAAAAATGCGCGAAATATCGGAGAGCTTGGAATTGGATTAAATCCTGCCGCAAAAATTACAGGAAATATGCTGGAAGATGAAAAGGCTTTTCATACCTGTCATTTTGCAATTGGCGAAAATTACGACAATGATGCGCCAAGCTTAATTCATCTTGATGGAGTTGTAAAAGAACCAACGATTATTCTAACTTATTCAGACGGTTCATCAAAAACAATTTTGCAGGATGGTGCCTTGCAAATATAAAAAAACTGACTGCCGTAATGGCAGTCAGTTTTTTATTCAAACAAGTGCGCTACGGCACTGTTTATTAATAATTCTGTGCTTCAATCTGGAAATAGCTCTGTGGATGTGCACAAACAGGGCATACATTTGGAGCTTCTTTTCCAACAACAATATGGCCGCAGTTTCTGCACTGCCAGATAGCATCGCCATCGCTTGAGAAAACAAGTTTGTCTTCTACATTTTTAAGAAGCTTTCTGTAGCGTTCTTCGTGATGTTTTTCAATTGCGGCAACGCCTTCAAACTGTTTTGCAATAGCTTCAAAGCCTTCTTCTCTTGCAACCTTTGCAAATTCAGCATACATATCTGTCCATTCGTAATTTTCGCCGTCAGCAGCTGCCTTTAAGTTTTCTGCAGTAGTTCCAATTCCGCCGTTCAATAATTTGAACCACATTTTTGCATGTTCTTTTTCATTGTCAGCTGTTTCCAAAAAAATTGCAGCAATCTGTTCATATCCGTCTTTTTTTGCTTTGCTTGCGAAATATGTATATTTATTTCGTGCCATAGACTCGCCGGCAAAAGCAGTCTGCAAATTCTTCTCTGTCTGTGTTCCTTTAAGATCCATAAGATGCTCCTATAAATTTAATATGTGCAGCAAGCATTTATAAAATGCTAATCTGCCTCGTTTAAATATAATATGATTTTGAAAATGTGTATAGCAAAAGTTTCTACATTGAAAAATCTTTTCCAAGATAAATTTCGCGGGCGATTTCGCTGGAAAGAATTTCTTCTTTTGAACCTTGAGTCATAATCTGGCCCTGATTAATTATAATTGCCCTGTCTGTAATTTCCAGAGTATCGCGAACGTTATGATCGGTAATTAAAATTCCAATTCCACGATTTGCAAGAAGACGAATCATATTTTTAATGTCGGCAACGGCAATCGGGTCAATTCCGGCGAACGGTTCATCAAGTAAAAGAAATTTTGGTTCAGTAGCGAGGGAACGCGCAATTTCGGTTCGTCTGCGTTCTCCACCGGAAAGAGAAAATGCCTTCTGCTTTCTGATTCGTCCGATGGAAAATTCTTCAATTAGTGATTCGAGTCTTTCTTTTTTCTGTTCCATTGTTAAATCTTTGCGGGTTTCAAGAATAGACCAGATATTTTCTTCTACGGTAAATTTTCTAAAAACAGAAGGCTCCTGCGGAAGATAAGTAATTCCTTTTCTTGCGCGCTTATACATAGGAAGCCCGGTAATTCTTTCATCATTTAAATAAATGTCGCCGTCTGTCGGTTTGTAAAAGCCTACAACCATGTAAAATGTCGTTGTCTTTCCGGCACCATTTGGTCCCAAAAGTCCAAGAACTTCTCCGGTTGTCATAGAAAAATCAACGCCCTGAACAACTTTTTTGTGACCAAAATTTTTATATAAGCTTACGGCTTTTAATGTTGGAGTTCCTGAATAGAATGAGTCCTCGTTCTGAAAATCACTTTTTTCCATCATTTTTTATTCTCCGCCTGCATTTTTTTCTGCAGAATCTTCGGCTTCTTTTGAATCAATTACTTTTCCCTGAACATTTCCATCCAGAGTAATTTCCTGAGTATCCATATCAAAAGTAATATGCTGGGCCCTGAATGTATCATCATTCTGGCGAACCTGAGCATTTCCTGAAAGTTCAAGAATCTGTTCTTTTTTATAATAAATTGCATAGGAACCGCTGCAGATATTTTCTTTTTGAGTTAATGTAATCTGCATCTGAATAATTGCAATATCGGTTTCCTGATTATAATTTAAGATTTGGGATTTAACTTTTACATCGTTATCATTATCAGTTAAGTCAACATTTCCGCTTAAATTAACAATTTTGGTTTCCCTGTCGTATTCCATTTTGTCGCAGGAAAATTCCATATTTGTTTCGTAATTTTTTCCTTTGATATTTCCCTGTGCGATTATGTTTTTATAATCATCACCGGAAAGTTCAATTTTGTCTGCGTAAATTTCTATTGAAGAAGTTTTTATAAAAGCGTTTCCGGAAAGAATGGTAGAAGTATCTTTGCTGCCTGCTTTTCCGGACATTGAACTTGCATAAAAAGTAATTGTTTCTGCATAAGAAGCGGAAAGCGAAAAGAATAAAGTGAATAAAATTACTGCTGATTTTTTAAATAATCTTATCATTCCTCACCGCCGTTTTCAGAATCATCATTAATTTCTTCACTGCTGTCAGAATTTTCCGAAGTTTCAATTGTTCCTACAACATTTCCTTCAAAAGAAAAATTCTTGCTTATCCCGCTGGAAGAAAAACCGGTTCCGCGAATTTTTGAATCTTCTGTCTGAACCTGAACAAATCCGTTTTTGCTGCTTACAAGCTGTTCAGTCTTTGCATTCCATTTTAACATTTCTGCAGAAAACTTTACATCGTCTGTGTGGCTCGTTAAAGAAATATTTTCGAAAAGCTCGTAAATCTCTGCAGAAGTATCGGCAAAAAGAATTCCGCAGTTTCCTTCTGTAGAAATTTCATCATCATCATAGGCAATAAAAGAAACATCTTTTGCATATGTTTCGGAAGAGTTTTTATATTGTTCAAGCTTTTTTGCAGAAATGTTATAGGTAATTTTGTTGTCTTCAAAACTGCTTATGGAAGTTCCTTCAAAAATGAATTCGGGAACAGTTTCTTCAACATTTACATTTTCAACGTATTTTAACGAACAGGAAATTAAACCGGTGCAAAAAAAAGGAATTAATAAAAATGCCTGAGCTTTGGTGAAAAATTTAAATTTATTAATAAATATTTTTTTCACAATCAGTCTTCTTTTTACCAATTAAAAGTCCTGCTTAATTTTTTCAATGTCCTTGCCTTTATCTTTTTCGCGGATTTCTACACGACGGATTTTTCCGCTTATAGTTTTAGGCAGTTCATCAACAAATTCGTAAATACGTGGAATTTTGTACATTGCGGTGTTTTCTTTTGCAAATGTAGAAATTTCAACTTCCATTTCTTTTTTGTCTTTATTTTGATAAGCCGGAACAAGAACAATTGTTGCTTTTACAACCTGACCGCGTTTTGGATCTTCAACGCCGGTAACGGCACATTCCATAACAGCCGGATGCTTTTGCAAAACAGACTCAACTTCAAACGGACTGATTCTGTAACCGGAAGATTTAATAATGTCGTCTTTGCGGCCTACAAACCAGATGTAACCGTCATCGTCGCGGTAAACATTGTCACCAGTGTGGTAGAAACCGCCGTCAAAAGCTTCTGCTGTAAGAGAAATGTCTTTATGGTAGCCTGTAAGCAAACCAAAAGGATGACCCTGATCAACATGAATACAAAGTTCACCAACTTCTCCGTTAGGAACTGGTTTATCATTAGGATTTAAAATTTCAACATCGTAAGCAGGAGAAGGGCGGCCCATAGAACCAGGCTTTACAGGAGAATCCATAAAGTTTCCGCAGATAACTGCAGATTCAGACTGACCGTAACCTTCATAAATGCGTTTACCTGTCTGTTCAAGCCATTTGTCATAAACTTCATCATTCAAGGCTTCGCCGGCAGTACTAAAGCGTACACATTTGCTTAAGTCATATTTAGAAAGATCCTGGCGAACAAGGAAGCGGTAAACAGTTGGCGGCGCACAGAAAGTTGTAAGACCGTATTTAGAAATTAAAGTAAGCATTTTATCCGGCTTAAGCATGTTCATATCGTAAACGAACTGAGCAGTACCGCAAATCCACTGACCGTAAATTTTTCCCCAGCTTGCTTTTGCCCAGCCGGTTTCTGCAATAGTAAGATGCAAACCGTCGTCTACAACGCAGTGCCAGTATTTTGCTGTAATAATATGACCGATCGGGTAAGTAAAATCGTGCAGAACCATTTTTGGATAGCCCGAAGTTCCGGAAGTAAAGTACATGAGCATTGGGTCAGAATTATGAGTTGCAGCCTCTCCAACAGGACGAGGAAATTCAGGATCAATTTTTTCATATTCCGAATGAAAATTAATCCAGCCGGTGCGGTCCGGACCAACAGTAACAAGATATTTTACTGTCGGCGATTTTACCATAGCCTTTTCAATTTCTTCCTGAACGTGCGGATTATCGTACGAGATAATCATTTTTACGTCGGCAGCGTTGGTTCGATATTCAATATCTGTTTTTAAAAGCTGATCAGAAGCGGCAATTGCTACGGCACCAATTCTGTGTAAAGCCGGCAAAAGGAACCACCATTCATAACGGCGGCGAAGCATGAGCATAACCATGTCGCCTTTTTTAATACCTTTTTGTGCAAGCCAGTAAGCAGCACGCTTAGATTCGCGGGAAATATCTGCAAAAGTGAATATTTTTGCTTCAGTTGAATTATCATCAATCCATACAAGGGCACGTTTATTTGGTTCTTCGCGGGCATAGCGGTCAACTATATCATAAGCAAAGTTAAAATTTTCCGGTGCAGTAAGATGGCAATTAGCCTTTAAGTCCTCATAAGAAGTAAAATCTCTATAATCTTTTATAAATTCAGAAGCCAAATTCATAGGACACCCCTTAAAAAAATTATCTCTATTATGACAGACTGATAGAATTTGTCAATTGAGGTGGGCTGCTTCGCAGACGCTCCATGCCCTAACGCAGAATATTCAAAAATCATTTCTACTTGAACTAACACATTTTTTTCTATAATCTGTATTTAATTTTAAATGGGGTTATTATGGATTCTTCTTTTTACAATATCGATAAATACAAAACAGATAATATCCGTGCTGTAGATGCCAAATACGAAGCACAAAAAATAGCATTTGCGCCGCTTGCTTTTCAGGCGATTAAAGCAATGATAAATCTTGGAATTCTGCAGGCTATTTCAGATAGTGGAGAAGAAGGAATTACCAGAAAGGGGCTGGCAGAAAAATGTAATGTTTCTGAATACGGAGCCGGAGTTTTGTGCGAAATGGCGCTTGGAATGAACGTCATAAAATTAACAAAAGATTCAGAATCAGATCCAAAGACAGAAAAATATCTTCTTGGAAAAATCGGCTGGATGCTTTTAGAAGACGATTTAACACGCGTAAATTTCTGGTTTACAAACGACATCTGTTACGAAGGTGCCTGGAAGCTCGAAGAATCTGTAAAGAACGGAAAGCCTGAAGGCTTAAAAGTTTTCGGCGATAAATGGACAACAGTTTATGAAGCACTTTCTACTTTGCCGGATCAGACAAAAAAATCATGGTTTGAATTCGATCACTTTTATTCAGATATAGCATTCCCGGAAGCCTTACCAATTGTATTCCAAAAAGATCCAAAACATATTTTAGACATTGGCGGAAACACAGGAAAATGGTCGCTTACCTGTTGCCGTTATAATCCGGATGTAAAAATGACAATCTGCGATCTTCCAGGCCAGGCAAACGTTGCAAAGAAAAATGCTGCAGAAGCAGGCTTTGCCGACAGAATAGATTTTTCTATGGGAAACGTTCTGGAAGAATCTACAAAGCTTCCTGCAAATCCGGATGCCGTATGGATGAGTCAGTTTTTGGACTGCTTCAGCCTGCATCAGGTAACAATAATTCTTAAAAAAGTTCACGAAGCTGCAAACGAAAATACAAATGTCTGGGTTTTGGAGCCGCTTTGGGATAAACAGAAATTCGAAGCAAGTACATATTCACTTATGGGAACTTCTTTATATTTTACCTGCATCGCAAACGGAAATTCAAAAATGTACCGTTATCAGGAACTTGTAGATGCAATAGAAGAAGCAGGCTTTAAGCTGGATTGCGCTCATCACAATTTAGGAAGCAATGCATATTCACTTTTGTGCTTTAAAAAAGCCTAAATTGCCAACTTAAGGAATAATATGAAAGAGCTGTATATATCACATTTAACACAATGGGCGCCTGGTCTTGGAGAAGATTCAGAACTTTGGGAAGAATGGGCCAATGATATTATAGAAATTCTGCAGACAAAGGAATCTCCAAAGCTTGAATATACGGATCCGCTTTTCAGGAGACGGCTTTCGCAAATTACAAAAATGACAGTTCATGTAATTCACCGTCTTTTAGAAAAGACGCATATCGATAAAGAAACAAAAATCGTATTTGTTTCTACTCGCGGAGAAATTGAGCGTGAATTTACCATTAATAAAGGGCTTATAGAAGATAATATGATTCTTCCTGCCGGTTTTTCACTTTCTGTTTTTAATACACCGGTTTCTTCGGCAACACTTGCCTTTGGATTAAAAGGCGGATATTCAGTTATTTATCCTTCAAAAGGAAATTTTTCAGATGCTTTTAAAACAGCAGTTGCTCCGCTTTTAGCCGGAACAGAAGAAAATATTATTTTTGTTTATGCAGATGAACTTGTTCCGGAATTATATGCAGAAAAACGTCCGGAAAATAATTATCCATTTGCATTTGCATGTGTAATCAGCAATAAAAAGAAAGAAGGAATCTGTATAGATGATTTTTCATCAGTTTCTTTTTCATCTTTTGATTTTTTAAAATTTCTGCTAAAATAATAGGTGTATGCGCAAAAAGACGGCGGGTTACATGCAGCTTTATCTGCCCGCATCTGCCGTTGGCAAAACTGCTATTTCGCGCATCCGTGCGCGACCGCTGCCACGGAGGCTTTAAAGGAGATTGATATGTCAGAAATGACACAAGAAGAAATATACGAAAAATATAATCATTCAGATTTACCAAAAATAAAAAACATATTTACATATCCTTATTATTGTATTTCTAAAATTTTTGCAATTGTATTTTTTGGAGTAGGTGCAATAGTACTTGCCATTCTTGTTTTTCCATTCATAAGAATTTTTTCTCTTTTCAGTAAAAAAGAATTTGGAATTATTGCACGTGAATATGTTTCTCATACATTCAGACTTTTTCTTGGTTCCCTGCATGTTTCAAGAGTTTCTATCCGCAAGGTAGAAAATCCACAGGAATTCAGAAATATTCACAGTAAAATTATAATTGCAAATCATCCTTCATTACTTGATTTTGTTTACATAATGTCTTTGGTTCCAAATTCAACCTGTATTGTTCGCGGCGGTCTTACAAAAACTCCTCTGCGTGGCGTAATTAAACAGGCTTATATTACAAACACAACAGATTTTAATGATGTTTTAGTGGAATGCAAAAGACTTACAGACGAAGGCTGTAACGTTATAATTTTCCCGGAAGGAACAAGAACTCCGCGTCACGGACAAAATAATTATAAAAAAGGTGCGGCAAGAATTGCACTTTTCTGTGGCTGTGATGTTCAGCCGATTTTTATTGGCGGAAGCGATAAGTACGGTCTTGGAAAACACGATCCTTTATGGTCGTATAATCACGTAGAAAAATATGTTTATGATTTTAAACTTCTTCCGACAATTCCTGTAAAAGAATATCTGGAAGTTGCAGAATCAATTGGTGCTAAACGACTTACTCAAAAAATGGAAGAAGTTTTAAAAGCTGCCGGCGATGAATATAAAAAGACTTACACCGGAAAAACAATGAGCAATTATTAAGGAATATGAATAATCTCTCTAGGTTTACTTCCGTTTGCCGGGCCTACAATGCCGCGTTCTTCCATTTCTTCTACAAGACGTGCAGCGCGGTTATAACCAATCTTTAATTTACGCTGGATAAAGCTTGCACTTGCTTCTCCTCGCTGAATAACAATTTCAAGGGCCTGATCATAAAGCGGATCATCATCATCCATAGGTTCACCAAACAAATCGCGAGCCTGTTCTTCTTCATCTTCTACGAAAATCTGGTCATCTATATAATCCGGTTCACCATATTCTTTAACGGCATTTACAACGTCTTCAACTTCCTGATCAGTTACGAATGTACCCTGAATTCGGATTGGAGCCGGATCAACTGCAGAAGCATAAAGCATATCACCACGGCCAAGAAGTTTTTCTGCACCGACTGTATCAATAATAATATTAGAGTCTGTACGGCTGGCAACCATAAATGCAATTCGTGTCGGAATATTTGCTTTAATCAAACCGGTAATTACATTTACAGAAGGACGTTGTGTTGCAAGTACAAGATGAATACCAACGGCACGGCTCATTGCTGTAAGGCGGGCAACAATTGTTTCAAGCTCTTTTCCGCTTGTTGCCATTAAATCTGCAAACTCATCAATAATAACAACAATGTAAGGAAGTTTTTCTGTACAGATCTTCTGTTCCTTAATTTTCTGATTATAATTTGCAATGTCGCGAACTCCCATTCCATCAAGCAATGCATAACGGCGTTCCATTTCGCACAAACAATACTGCAAAGCCTGAAGCGCTTTTTTTGGCTCTGTGATTACAGGAGTGAGCAAATGTGGAATGTTGTTATAAAGTTTAAGTTCAACAACTTTAGGGTCTACAAGAATAAGCTTTACATCGTGGTAAGAACGCTTGTAAAGAATGGAAAGAATCAGCGAGTTTACACAAACCGACTTTCCTGAACCGGTTGCACCGGCAATAAGCATATGAGGAGTTTTTACCAAATCTATAAGTTGAGCCTTTCCAAGAATATCTTTTCCAAGAACAACAGGAACAGACATTTTTTTCCATTCCGGCAAATCCATTTCTATAATTTCGCGGAAGCCTACAACAGAACGGTGTTTATTTGGAACTTCAATTCCCACAGCCTGTTTTCCAGGAATTGGCGCTACAATACGAACAGACTGCGCTGCAAGGCTAAGGGCAATGTTATCCTGAAGAGCAACAATTTTACTGAGCTTTACGCCAGGTGCCGGCAGAATTTCAAACATTGTTACAACCGGACCTTTTTTAATTCCGGTAATTTCTGCTTCGATATTAAATTCACCGAGAGTCTGTTTTAAGTTCATTGCAGACTGTTTTGTTGCGTCATCAATAATCCAGTACTGATCGTCTTTATACGCAATTAATAAATCCGAAGGAATTACATAAGGGCCTTTCTTTTCGGCGCGATGCCCAACCTTTGGTGGATTAGAGGCAATTTCTTTACCTTTTGGAGTGTTTTCTTCCTGCTGAGCATTAAAGAAATCTGTAAGTTCATCTCTTGTAAGATTTGCTGCACTTGCAGGCTTTTCCGGAATATGATTTTCTTTTCTGATATCATTTTCCATTTGAGAAAAAACATTGGAAGCGGCAGCGCCTAAATTTATTTTTTCGTTCTCTACAACTTCTGCTTCGGAATTTTCTTCGTCCTCAGGTTCTTCAGAATTTTCAGAGAGTTCTGGTTCTTCAACCTCATAGGAATCTTCAGAAAGAACATTTTCACTTTCTTCCTGTTCAGACTGCTGATTATTGCTGTAAGAATTTATTGCTGGTTCTTCAATATCAAAATCCGGGAAAGGAAGGGTTTCATCTTCCACATATTCATCATCCGAATCTTCTTCTGTTTCTTTAAGCTGAATTCTAGAAGGATACTTCGGCTTATTATCTGAGCTTTCTTTTACAGACTCGTCTTCTTCGTCAGCTTCTGAACCATCATGAATTGTAATTCCATGCGGATAATTTGGATTTGTTATAACCTTATCGTTAAACTTTCTTTCATAGTTTTTTTTTGTATTTTCAGTTTCCTGAACTTCGTCTTCTACCAATGTTTCCGAGTCATCAGAAGAAGAGCTTTCTACATATTCATCATCTAAATTTTCTTCTTCAAAGTCTGATTTAATTCCGTTACTTAATTCATCTTCAATTTCATCTATAATTGGATCAAGAAAATCGTCATCATCTGAATCTGATTTAAATTCCGGTTCTTCAACAAAAGCGGGAGCAGTTTCTTCCTTTAATTCAATTTCATCATCATCTTTTACAGACGCTTCTTTTTCTTTTGAATCTTTTGGTGGAAATTCCAGAGCAGGATCATTTTCATCAAAAGAATCATCATATTCTGGCGGAAGCTTTTCCGGAGCAGGAGGAAGATTTTTCCATTCAAGAGAATCTTCATTCTGCGGATTTTCGTCGCTCTGCATTGTAAGCGCTGCAAATTCTTCCTGAGTAATTACGCTTGTAGAATTTTCTACATTCGGTTCCGGCTGTTTAGAATATTCTGCCTGCGCAGGTTTTTCAGAATCCTTTTCTTCGGCTTCTATTTTGTCTTCAACTTCATTTGCGTAAACAACTTCGGCGTCTTCTACGTCGTTTACAGAATCTTCTTCGGCCGTGTAATCCTGAACTTCTACATTATTTAAAACGTCATCAAAAACCTTTGATTTTGAAGAATTAATGTCTACAAAATCATAATTATTGTTATCATTAAATGAACCGACTACAGTTTCTGAATTTTGATTTTCTGATTCTGTATCATTATAAATTTCAATATTTTTTGTCGTCTGATTTTGCTGGGCAAATTTTTTATTCAACTTTTGCGAGAAAGGCATTTTATTAAGCTTATCAGCAAGAATACCGGTTCCCAGATATTCAATTATAATAAGCATTGCGCCTGTAATCAGCGTAACGGCAATTTTTACTGTTGCAAAAGGTGTATTTTTAGAAGCAAGAATAAGTCTGCAGATTTTTTCTGTTATAAAACATGTAAAAAATGGAATAAGTGCTGTTAATAAACGAAGGGTTTTGCGCGCTGTCCATTTAGAAGCAAAGCAGGAAAGTCCTGCAACCAGGAGAAAAATCGGTATTAAAACGCTTGAAAATCCATAGACTGTATAAAGAATATTTCCTATGGTGTAAAAAAAGTTATTATGTCCCGGGCCAGAAATTCCAAAATCAAGCGGCACTAAAAGCAGACTAATTGAAAATAATGCTGCAAGAATAAGAAGTAAAATTCCGGTAAACAAAGTGGATTTATTAGACGCTTTCATACATGCATTATCGGCATTAAAAAAGTCTAGTTAAGATATTTTTCTAAAATTTTATTCTCATAAATCTTGCAAAATTTATTAATGATCGGCTGCCTTCATCGCATAAAACGGCTATAAATACGCCGAGTATTCCAAGATCAAAGACAAAAACACACAAAGCAGCAATACTTACTACGCCTACAGTTCCAAGAATTTGAGTAAAAAGCATCCATTTTGTGTCGCCGTAACCGCGAATTCCGTTTCCAAGTATGATATTTCCGGATTTTCCAAAAAGGTTTATTGCAACAAGAATTACAAATGTAATGGACATTTCGATAATTTTTGCATCTTTTGTAAACAGACTGAGCGTAAGGCGCGGGAAAAGCGAAACAAAAATAAGCGCAGCTGCAGAAACCATAAATGCCCATTGCATGGCTGTTTTTACTATGCTGCGGTAAAGTTTGTGGTCTTTTGCACCTGTAGCCTCGCCGGTTAGTGTTAAAGTTCCGTTTCCAATTGCTCCAATTACTACAACTGCAAGAATTTCCAGGGTGAATACCATAGTATAGATTCCGGCAGCCTGTTCATTAATTTTGTTCAGAATTTTAATGATTAAAAGATTTCCTAAATTCCACAGAAGGTCTTCGCAGGCTGTAGGAACACCTAATTTTATAGAGTGAAGATATTGCGAAATATCTGCGTGAATAATTGTTTTGAGGCCAGGGCTTGTAAAAAACTTTTTTCGTCTGCTGATTGTAATATACAAAAGGTATAGAGCACCTGCATATTCAGCAATTGTTGTTCCCAACGCAGCTCCAGCAATTTCCATTTTAGGGAAACCGAATTTACCAAATATTAAAAGATAATCAAGAATAATATTTAATCCTGAACGAATAATTCCGTAAGTTACAAGAGGCTTTGTGTAATTTGAAGTTTGAAAAACTACACTATAGGAAGCAAAAAGTCCAAGAATCAAAAAAATAGGAGCATAGATTCTTGTATATTTTACACATAAGCCCATTACATTCTCAGAAACTCCCATTAATTTAAAAACTAAAGGACTGCAGAAAGTCCAGAAAAGAAACAGAAGAACTGGAAGAATATTATGAAATTTTATCAGAGATGCAGCATAAGATTTTGCTTTGTCTATATCTTTTTCTCCGACAGACTGGCTTATAAGAATTGATGAACCCATTGAAAGAGAAAAGATAAAAGACATTGTTGTCCAGACAGGAGCAGTTGCATTTCCTACAGCGCTCATGTAAAGATTGCTCATTCGTCCAAGAAAAGCTCTGTCTATAACCATCTGAATCTGAGAAATCAGATTGCTCAGCATAATGGGAACGAATAATTTAAAAAGTTTATTTTTATATTCAGTTTTAAAAAGCATAGTGCTCTCTCATATGAAATTAAGATGTAAGGGAAAGTATATAAACTTCATGTTTACTAGTCAATTGTGTGGAACTATTCAGCAGCGGATATTTACGAGGAATTATTTTTCCGGAACTACTACTGCAACCTGAAAATCATCTTCGTAAATAACTTTGCCTGGAAGCTCTTCGGTTTCTGATTTATACAGCTTTATGCCGTATTTTTCGCACATATTTCGGTAAAACGTAAGCTGATTCCATATATCGTTTCCTTTTTCATTGTCTTTGAACCAGGTAATTGCATGGTCAGGATTTCCGTCTTTGTAGAAAGGTGGAACAGGCAGAACCCTTTCAAAATATTCACGCTGCTTCCAGTATTCGGCAGTTTCTTCTTCTGTGAGAGTTTTAGAATCTACAAGTTTGCCGACTGTTGTAAAGATTCCTCTCGGTTGTTTTGTGAGCCATGCAATATCTGAAGTGTGTACGCGAAAGTATTTCATATATTAGAAAACCTTATGATATGTCTTTGCCTTAAAAGTTTCGCTACCATCGAGTTTTGAATATTCAGTATCTTCGTAAAAAGTCATTTCTAACTTTTCCATAACTCGACGTGAACCATTATTGTCTACTGCGAAAGTTCCGGCCAAAACATGAACGCCATATTTTTCCTTTGCATACTCTAAGATGCGGCTGATGGCTTCCGGTGTATATCCATTGTGCCAGTGGTCATAAGCAATATTGTAGCCTATTGTCCAGACATCAATATCTTCATGATAATAAAGACCACCGCTGCCAATCAGCTCACCAGTTGATTTAAGAACAAAACCATAGTCCAGTTTCTTTTCATCTTCGTATAAAGACTCAAGCCATTCACGGCCATCTTCAACGTTTTTATACAAAGGGTAAATCATATATTTATTTACACGAGGGTCGCCTGTCCATTTAAAAACTGTTTGAAGGTCTTCAATTGTGAGTGGACGCAAAATGAGTCTTTCGCTTTCTAAAACTGGTGGTAAAAATTTTCCCATGGCTTACTTCCTTTTTCAGAAAGTCTATTTGATTTTGAATTTTAAAACAATAAAGAGATTCTTTAATAAAAAAAACACTGCCGGGTGACAGTGCTTTTTTAAGATGCTGAAACAAGTTCAGCATGACGTATTTTTTTTTGTGGTTTCGACAAGCTCAATCAGCGACCGTTTGTTAGTTTAGATATCAAGGTTAGCGTAGCTGGAATTTTCTTCGATGAACTTACGGCGAGGTTCAACTTCTTCACCCATACAAACAGAGAAAATGTTATCAGCTAAAATTGCATCATCAATTTTTACCTGACGCATTTTTCTGTTAGCCGGATTCATTGTTGTTTCCCAAAGCTGATCACCATCCATTTCACCCAGACCTTTATAACGTTGAACCTTAGCTTTATCTCTGTTTTCACCAAGTGCCTGTAAAGCTTTTTCTCTTTCTTCTTCTGTATAAACATAAACAGGAGTCTTTTTTCCAAGCTGAACCTTAAAAAGAGGAGGCATAGCAAGATATACATAACCATTCTCAATCAGTTCCGGCATATACCTAAAGAAGAAAGTTAAAAGCAGTGTACGAATGTGAGAACCATCAACATCGGCATCGGCCATAATAATGATCTTATGATAGCGCAATTTTTTAATGTCAAAATCTTTACCAAATCCTGCACCAAGTGTAGCAATTACAGGATTTAATTTATCATTATTTGCAACTTTATCAGCACGTACTTTTTCTACGTTAAGCATCTTTCCCCAGAGAGGAAGAATTGCCTGAGTTTTAGGATCTCTACCCTTTTTTGCAGAACCACCTGCTGAATCTCCTTCGACAATGTAAACTTCACAAAGCTCAGGATTATGTTTAAGAGAACAGTCAGCAAGTTTTGAAGGAAGACCCCAGGAATCTCCAAAAGTTTTTCTGCGGCTGTTTTCCTTTGCTTTTCTAGCAGCAATACGGGCAGCGGCTTCACCAACAGCCTTTTCAAGAATTGTGTCAATTACCTTAGGATTCTGTTCACCCCAGATAGTAAACTTTTCCTTAATAAGCTGATCTACATATGTTCTTACTTCAGTATTTCCAAGTTTTGTCTTTGTCTGACCTTCAAACTGAGGTTCAGGAACTTTTACTGAAAGAACTGCAGTTAAACCTGAACGAACGTCTTCACCAGTAAGAGTTTCTTTATCACCCAAACGCTTAGCAAGTTTTTCACGCTGCTCAAGGAATTTCTTCAATACAACAGTAATACCGGTTTTAAAACCATCAAGGTGAGTACCACCTTCACGAGTATTAATGTCATTTACATAAGAACAGATGTTTTCTCCATAACTGTCGTTATACTGCATTGCCACTTCAATCTGAACGCCTTCTGTTTCACCATTAATATAGATTGGCTCTGCAGGAACAACAGGTTTATCTTCATTTAAGAAGCTTACATAATGCTTAATACCGCCTTCAAACTGATAAACAGTCTCTTTTGGATTTTCCAGACGTTCATCCCTGAAAGTAATCTTAATTCCAGGATTAAGGAAGGCAAGTTCCCTTAAGCGAATTGCAAGAGTATTATAATCGTAAGTTGTAGTTTCCTTAAAAATACTTCCATCTGATTTCCAGCGGATAGTAGTACCATGTCTGTCAG
>JAEEGK010011534.1_pt1 | contig 20170 bp, 20 predicted proteins | sample 8958771 | NCBI WGS metagenome assembly JAEEGK01 (sample SAMN16246547, study PRJNA631951) | gut metagenome | biome: gut microbiome; feature: rumen; material: SC-attached | host: Bos | place: Iran: Karaj | collected 2018-10
TTCCAAAGAAGCCTGAACATATCAAGCAGATATTCCCCATCCATTATCCAGGTATTTCTGACTTCATCGTCTGTCATCGAGGAAAGATCGATATCGACTCTGGACGATATAAATGAGTCCAGCACTTCGGCAGTATCCTTAACCAATGCACAGAAAAGTTCTTCCTTGCCTTTATAACGCTTGTACACTGCTCCCGTCGTTACGCCGGCATTGTCGCAGATAGTCTTCAATTCGGCTTGCAGGAAGCCTTTATCCGCAAACTCTTTTCGGGCGCTTTCAATCAACTTCGGGTCTATGCTTGTATCACGTAGGGACATGCGATTTCCTCTTTCTGCGCATCACCGATAATCTGATTACCGATAACGAATTTATCACTCGCTGTTTGTTTTGTCAATACAGTTTTGTTGTTTGTTTGCTATCAGTCATGCGTCAGATTAAAAACGCCATCGCAACAGCATTCCATGAATTCCTCATCATGGGTCACCACAATTATTACTTTCCCTTTATCCGCAAGCTTCCTCAAAAAACCGGCACACACGAGCATATTTCCGTAATCAAGACCGCTTGTGGGCTCGTCAAACAGGAGTATGTCCTTGTCCATCATCAGGCTCACGGTTATGGCAAGTCTTTGTTTTTGGCCGCCGGAAAGGGTATTGGGATGACGGTCTTTGTATTCCAGAAGATTCATTACTTCGAGATTTTTCTCAACAGTTTCGATATCCTTCTTTTTCGTTCCAAGAACGCATTCATTCAAAACCGAATCCGCAAACAGCTGGTAATTTACGTCCTGCATTACCATAAAGGCTTTCTTCTTAAGTTCCTTGGGAGAGACTTCTTTCCCGTTAAACAGAACGGAACCCTCACTCTTTTTTACAAGTCCGCAAACGGTACGAAGCAAGGTGCTTTTTCCTGCCCCGTTTTTTCCGGTCACGCAGCATATCCTGCCCTTTTTGAATCCGACATTCAGATGATCCAGGATTCTTCGCCCGTCAAGATCGACGGACAGTTCTTTCAAGATGAGATTTTTGTCACCGTTGCCGGGCTCGCGGTCTGTACTACGCCTGTCTGTTGCCTTGATATAACGATTTGTACGGAGTCCCATGGCATTTAAAGTGCTTAAATTCATTGATCTGAACTCGTCTCCCGTAATTTCTCTTTCAATACGGCCTTCTTTCAGGTATATGACCCTATCCACCAATTCTGCAAGATAATATAATCTGTGTTCCGCAACAATTACCGTCTTGCCTTTGCTCTTTATCTTTTCAAGTGCCTTGCCCAGCTCAGTGATTCCCGCCATATCGAGATTTGCGGAAGGTTCATCCATCAGATACACCTCGGGATCGGAGGCGTATACGCTTGCAACCGCAATCTTTTGCTTTTCGCCGCCTGAAAGTTTAAAAATATCCCGTCCTCTCAATCGGTCAAGATCAAGTTCCTTCGTAACTCTTTCAAGCGTCGCGTTGATCTCGGCGCTCGAAATCCCCGCGTTTTCCAGACCGAAAGTTATTTCGCTGTCCGTGTCGACGTTAAAAAACTGAGTCCTCGGATTTTGAAAAACACTTCCCATCCGGGACGCCAGTTCATAACTTTTATATTCGCCGATATTCCGTCCGTCCAGTAAAACCTGCCCTTCAAGTTTTCCGCCGTAAAAACCCGGTATAAGCCCGTTCAGTATTCTGGTGACAGTCGTCTTTCCGCACCCGGAGGATCCGGCCAACAGCACGAATTCTCCCTGTTTTATCTTTAAATCAATGTTTTTAAGCGCACCGTTTTTGCTTTCGGGATACGCAAAACTTACACCCTTAAGTTCTATATTCATGCATATTCTCCCGTCAAAAGATCATTCCGACTGCCAAAGAAACAAGAAAAATCACGATGATCAGAATATCTGCAGGCTTGATCCTGATATCAAGTCTGCTGGTCCTTCTGTTCGGGTTCTCTATTCCTCTGGCGATGGCCGAAGCCGATAATTCATCGGCGGTTTTGGACGCGGTCACCAGAACCGGTAAATACAAAGCATCGATAACAACAGAGGGATTTTTGATAAAGCATATCGGTGATAAGCTTATTCCCCTAAGGGTCATGGCATCCTTTATATGTCCCCAATCCTCTTTCAAAGTAGGAAAATATCTGAACATAATAGCTAAAGGCATTACGACCGATCTCGGAACATTCCATTTGGCCATAGCCGCCATAAACTCACTGATTTGGGTCGTGCCGATGACCACCCCCGCAAGCATACAGCAGGGATAACACTTAAACACCAGCCCAAGCCAGACAAGAAGGCTTGTATGGACCGTTCCCTTGAGCATCGGAAGAACAAAGACCGCAAACAGCCAAAGAGCCGCAAAAATTACTGCGGCTCTGATTGTTTTCTTTATTCTTCCAAGCAATATCCCAAATAGCGTGACCAACCCGATCCATAGACATGTAAAGAATCCCGTCGGGACAAATATGCTAAAGAGTACTGTTATAAATATCAACAAAACTTTGGTTCTTGAATCTATTTTAATCATTCAGCTATACCGGCCTTTATAAACTGCTTTTTCATGAGCTTCAATCCCAAAAGTCCGCTGAGAGTTGCCACAACGAGGGTTCCGACCACCATGATTATCATAATCGTTGCGGAGGCTGTTTCACTCATCTTGTCTATATACTCCTGTTCGGTTCCCTTTTTCAGCATAAAGGAAATCCAGGACTCACGATTGAAGAAGAATACGAAGTAGGTACCCATGGGTCCGATGCAATAAACAATATATGCAATCAGATTTAAAACAGGCTTTCTGAATTTACCGACTCCCGCAATGACCGAAGCGATAATGCTGCAAATAAGGAATCCGAAGTTCATTCCCCAATGCATTCCCGTAAGTGTTCCCAATGCACAAAGCACGACACCTACTATTGCAAGTGCTCCGTATTTTGGAACCTTAGCTATAAAAAGCATAAATATCGGTCCTGCGAGCACAGCAGCTCCGATGGGAAAATAGAAGGTCAATGTCGGGATGGAGGCAAAGGGGCCCCCTCCGATCATTGCCGCCATAAGAAACAGCACGGCAAATATACCGGTTACAATCAAATCTTTTGCACTTAATATCTTTTTTTCGTTGTTCATTTATGATTACAATCCTTTCTTTGTGTTAATTTGGTTAGTCAAAGCTAACTTGTACCACTATTTCCCCCGCTAAACAACCACCGCAGAAGAGGTTCGACCGATTCTTACTTTTATTTGTCCACATGGAACTGTTTTACTTCACCTGAAGTGATGCCCTCCACATGGCCGCATATTTCCCATTTCTTTCCGTCAGTTCCGCGTGAGTGCCGCTTTCCGCTATCTTTCCCCCGCTCAAAACAAGTATCCTGTCTGCGGATTGGATTATGGGAAGGGTATGTGCGATCATCACCACAGTTTTGCCCGCACGAAGCAGATTGAGCACAGCCTTCTTAACGAGCAGTTCGTTTTCAATATCAAGAGACGAGGTTGCTTCATCAAGAAGCACTATATTGCTTTTTCTTAAGATGGCTCTTGCTACAGAAATACGCTGCCGTTCACCACCTGAAAGTTTGTTGCCGTTTTCTCCCACAATTGTGTTTATGCCGTCAGGCATATGGTCGATGAAATCGCAATGGGCTTTTCTGCAGGCATCGAGGATTTCTTCGTCGCTTGCCTCAGGTGCTGCAAAAAGAAGGTTATTTTTAATTGTATCGTTAAACAAAAATACATCCTGATCCACCAAACTGATATCCTTAAGAACCTGCTCGGCATTGGCTTTGGAAAGGTTCTCTCCTCCAATCTCAATGCAGCCGCTGTCCGGTTCGTAATACTTGGACAAAAGGTTGAAGATTGTTGACTTTCCGGCTCCCGATTCTCCCACAATGGCAGTGATCTTATTTGCGGGGATTTCAAAGCTCGCCCCCTCAAGCACCTTTTGATCCTTTTCATATGCAAAGCTTACATCTTTAAAGCTGATATCAAACTTCTTCGGAGCATACTCGCCGGCAGATACCTTTTCTTCGTCTTCTTTAAGTATTCCCGAAATCTTTCCTTTGGATATCAAAAGATTGCGATATGCCACCAGACTTATATACAGGGTCGCCTCTACCTTGCAGGAAAACAAAGAAAGCATAACGATGATTATAAGTTCGGGCGCGGCAAGGGTCCCTGCCGCCAGCGCACTCGCCGATACGTAGATTGAAGCCGCCGCTCCTATATAAGCCAGAAACATAAAGGCAAAACCAATTGGAATAACGGCCCTTTCGTATTCATAGCTTATATTCGAAAAAAGCTTCATGGATTTTCTGAGCGCAGTGTTTTTCTCGCCCGCCAGTCCGTATGAACGTAATGTCTGGCTCCCCGTAAGATACTCCGTGATTGCACTGACATTTTCTTCTCTGGCAAGATTCTTTGCAGTGCCGTACTTTTTAACCTGTCTGATTGACAGTTTCATGGTCGGTATCAGCAGTATAAGTGAAGCAAACATTATCAGTCCGACATATAGGTTAAGATATGCGGCATACCCCGATAACATCAGTACAAGAACACAGTATTTTATGATATCCGCAAGCTTATGCGTCAGAATCTGTTCAAAATCCGCCACCTCGCTTGTCGCAGCGTTTATATAATATCCGACCCTCTGTTTTGTAAAGGCTCCGAGAGGGATCCTTCTGAGTTTATCTCCCAGGGCTACTCTTAATCCCTTGCTGACCGCTGCCCCGCCTATCTGGCTTTCGGTATATGAAACAGCATAAAGAATAAGTCTGAGCACAAATATGATTCCCAGAATTACCGTTGCTTTGCCGATATCGGCAAATGATATCGTTTTTCCGAAGATCAATTCCAGTACCTTAAAAAGAACCATAAAATTGCATCCCGATATAAGTCCTTCGAGAACCACGCCTGCTATGGCAAATTTCAGCCTTTTACCGGGCTTAAAGATTTTTTCATTCATGATCTTCGCCTCCTTTGGCGGTATATCTGATATTTCTGGCGGCCGTATAATTCTCCCAGCTCTTTTTGAAGTACTCGTTCTTTTGAACCAGTTCTGCGTGCGGCAACACATCCGTAACGGTGTTCTTCTCAACTACCGCTACCCTGTCGCAAAGAGTTGTGATCCCGAGTCTGTGCGCAACTATGATCACGGTCTTTCCCTTACACAGGTTTGCGATTGCTTTGTCAATCTCCACCTGGTTTTCGGGATCGGCCGCACTGGTTGCTTCATCCAGTATAAGAACAGGGGCATTCTTAAGAATGGCTCTTGCTATACATATTCTTTGTTTCTGACCTCCGGAAAAACGGCCTCCGAAATTTCCCACCTTAGTTTCGTATCCGTCGGGCAGTCCCATGATAAAGTCGTCAATCTGTGCTGCAACGGCGGCCTCCCTGACCTCATCAAGCGTCACTTTTTTGCCCATGGCGATGTTTTCGAATATCGTGCCTCTGGTCAAAAATGCATTCTGAAAGATAACAGAAATGTTTTGAAGCAATTCTTCGTACTTTATGTCCTTTACGTCCACACCGCCGATTCGTACGGTTCCTTCGGTCACATCATAGAATCGGGCTATAAGCTGAATCAGTGTTGTTTTGCCTTCACCGGAAGCTCCGACAACGGCAATCTGTTCACCTTCTTTGATCTCAAGATTAACGTTTTCAAGGACTTTTGTTTTACCATCGTAGGAGAAACCGACGTTTTGGATTGAAATGTCGTGTTTAGAAGGAAATTCTTTGTCTCCCTCAAAAACGGGAACGGACAAAATATCTTTAACCTGATTTACGCCGTTTAAAGCAAAAGACAGATTGTTTGAAAGTTCCTGCAAAGGTCTTACATCGGTAAGATACTGCGTTCCTATGAATGCAAACAAAAGAAGTACGCCCGCCGTGATATGTCCGTGTACAAACAGCCAGCCACCGGCAGGAACAAGAAACAGTATCCCGCATTCCAGAAGCACCACATAGATTGCGTAGAGCGGACCCGTTGCTTTGGATATATCGCTCCACATTGAGAACTGGCCTTCGATGGCTTCGGAATACTTTCTGAAAGATCTGACACTCATGTTATATGCCTTTATCAATCGCATTCCGTTGGCATATTCGGAAACCGTACCCGAAAGACTGCTTGCCGAAGAATTAATCTTGTCCATGAATTTGAAGAATCTGGCAAACATGATCACCATTACGATTACTACAAATACGAGCGGGATGATGCTCAGAAGCGCCAGCCCGTGATTTACCGTGAAAAGCCAGAAAAACATTATTATCGGCCCGGAAAGATACAGAACCAGTTCCGGCAGATTGTGTGCCAAGAACAATTCCAGTTTTTCAATGCTCTCGTTCATAACGCATTTGATCTCGCCGAGGCTTCTTTCATTAAGCGCTCCCATAGGCATTTTAGCCATATGATCGGTTACCATGCATCTGACTTTATAAAGCGTATTGTAAGCTCCTTTATGGGATGACAGGGTTGCCACTGCGTTGCAAGTAACCCTTATTGCGGTAAATAGGATGAGCATCAACGCCAGATGCGCGCCGTATCCGATGCTTAAAGTACCGTCTGCCGCCGCATCGATGAGTCGGTAAAAAATCAGGTACGGAATAATACTGCATACGCTTGCCAAAAGTGCAAAAAAGACGGAACTGTAAATAAAATATTTGTTTTTACCTGCCCATTTCATCAATAAAGCAAAGCCCTTCTTCTCCTTTTCTTTTTTCATAGAGTCATGTTCCTCCAATCATTTTCATTCGATTCCGTATTGTAATCAAACGAGCCTGATGTTACAATTGAGTTTGTAACATTATGTCGGATTTTAATATTAGTCTGTCGGATTGGAACAAAATGAACGCCAAGAATAAAGATTATTACAGAGAATTATTTGAAAAAGCAAATTTCCGCCCCTGCGCAGTGCCCAAGGGATTTCCTCCCGCAGGAGAATGTTTTGAGTTCTCCCCTTCATACGGAACCGGTTATTACTGGTATTATGAAATGCCCGGGCAATACAACATTAAGATACACGACTTTTCTTACAAAGAAGATACCGTGTTAAGCATGGACCTGCCCGAATGTCTCAGCGTAACCTGGTATGAATCGATTTCGGGAGAAGAGTTAAAACCCTATAAAAGCCTTAACTGCAATGTTATCAAAAGCTTCCTCGGAGGCTATGAGCCCTTTCACGCCCTTATTCACCGCAATATCCCGATTCGTTCCATCGGTATCGAATATCGCCCCGAATTCTTCCATCAGGTTCTTAAGGACGCTTTCGGACCGGCCTACGAGGATCCGAAAACCGCCTTTAAAAGCATCGATGAAACTTCAGATTTCCCCGAGATGAAGAAGCTGCTTTGGGACCTTTGGAAATATGAAGGCTCCGCATCCTCTGCCGCTCTTTACTATGATGCCAAAGCAAGAGAAGCCCTTTCTTTGATCTTTGAGCATCACAGAAAACTGAATAAAAAAGCCAAGGCCGTTCTCTCATCCGCGGATGCGGAATTGTTACAAAGCCTTGGTCTTTATATTAACGATCATTATGCAGATAAAATCTCAATCGATTCGTTGGCAAAAATAGCCTGTATGGGCACCACAAAACTTAAAAGCGCCTTCAAAGTGTATTACGGCATGACAGTTGCCGACTACATCCAAAAAGTACGTATCGATCACGCAGAGCATCTCCTTGCCTATACCGACCTCCCCGTTTCGGAAGTCGCAAAGGCCGTCGGTTACACGTCTCCCGGGCACTTTGCGGATCTTTTCAGTACCGCCAAAGGTTTACTGCCTTTAAGCTACAGAAAAGCGTTTCAAAAGTAAGAAAACGCCGTCTAAAGTCTTATTTCCAGTCTCTCAGTATGTCTAAGCCCAGCAACAATGCCTTCTCGTGGGAGTCAAGGCCGAAATCCCTGGCATCGTACTCATGCACATTTGCCAGTGAATCCGCCGTAAAAAGAAACTGTCCGTACTTAGCCCCGCGCTTTCTGCAGCAGGCAGCCAGGGCCGCGCATTCCATTTCAACCACTGAGCAGCCTTCCTCTAAGCGATATTTGACCATGTCCTTTGTTTCGCGGAAGAATCCGTCCGTAGTCCAGGTGGTGCAGGTCACAAAGGGAAGCTCGTGCTTTTTGAATGTCTGCTCTATAACGGCTGTTGGTTCTTTATCAAGCTCTATATATCTTGATGCGGGCAGATAGTGATAGGATGTGCCTTCAGCCCTGAGCGCCTTTGTGGGAACTATAAAAGCATTTTCGGGAAGATCCGCCAGTACTCCGCAGGAACCGACTGCGATTACCTTCTTGCATCCGCATGTAACCAGCGTATCAAGGACCTGGGCTGCCGATGCGGCTCCGATTGGCGACTGCACCAGACAGATATCTTCTTTTTCTTCGCGAAGCACATATACTTTAATATCGTGGGAAACGGTGATGAGGGTCTCGGCCACCGTTGCTTTGTGTTTTTCTGCGTACTCGTGAACTACATCCCCGAGAAAAGCAAACAGGCACTTTTCGGGAAGTTTCCCGGCGGTCCAGTCATGATCCGGCGGGATCACCTCCAAAGAGCAGTCATCATATTCAAGTATGGGTATATCGTTTTTGATTATCATTTTTTCTCCTTCTGTGTACAAAAAGACCCTACCAAACGATCCCGTCTGATAAGGTCTTTAAGATCAACCGATTTATATCATCTTATTTTCCTGACCATCACGTACTCGTTAAGAAGAGTACCGTCCTTTAATCTGATGGCATCGGGATGTACAGCTGTAATCTTAAATCCCATCTTTTCATACAGGGCTCTGGCGCGGGAATTTCCTTCGATGAACTCAAGCTCCATCTGCAGAATATCGGGGTTTGACTCCGCAATGCGGATCATCTCCTCAAACATCTTTGTTCCGATTCCTAAGTTCCAGTACTCCTTTAAAAGAGCTATGGCTACCCTGGCTCTGTGCTTTGTTTTAATTCCCGTGCTCCAATTTATCTGGCAGTTTCCTGCGATCTTTCCGTCAACGATACAAGCGATCATGATCTCGTTGGGTGCGGCTTTCTTTTTGTCAAAAAGCTCTTTCTCGCTCTCCGGCGTGTATTTATTGCACTCCTCGGGATATCTTAACAGGAAATCCGTCTCTCCGGAAGAAACGTAAAGATAATCAAGCATCCCCATGACTTCCTCGTCACCGGGATTTTTAAGCACTGCGGTGCGTCCGTCTTTTAATTTGAATTCCTTGTTCTCGATCAGCATTTTACGCTCTCCTTCCGTGATAATATTTTTGCTATTGTATCACTTCGGGAGAAGAAGTCAAACAAAAAAATTAAAAAAGCCTTCCAAATTGCTTTGGAAGGCCGTCAGATATCTGCAGACAGTTCGTTTATCTCCTTCACATCCTGCTTGAGGCTCTTGTAGCCCACTATGAACATTATAACATGAGTTGCCGCATATCCGCACAGTGTACATACAAATGCCGCGGGATATCTGTGAAGCTGCCAGATTATGACGGTGATGCCAAGGCACACTCCTGCGGTGACAATAAAGTAAATGACGCTCTGGAACAGAAGGCCCATCCTTTCAACGCCGTAGATGAAGGTCATTACGGAAAAAGTAAAGCCTATGAGTCCGTACAAAAATATATTAACATAGGCGGCAATCACCGGTGTTGGGAAAAGCTTCACAAAATCGGGAGACATTGAGATAAAGTTCTCAGCACCCCCCGCATTGACGGAAACGTCAATCAGAAGGTTTACCACCACTCCCGCAAAGGCAGATATAAAAAAACTTATGATACCCCGTTTTAAATATGTCTTCATCTGTCGCTCACCGTCCTTTCGGACAACAGTCTTTCTTTGATCTTCGAAATGTTTCTGCGGGACACAAAGGTTTCATAGCCGTTCTTCATGATTATCCTGATGGTCCCCGTGACACTTAGATCCAGTTTCTTTATCTTCCTGATATTTACGATCTCTGATTTAGAAATCCGCACGAAACTCCGCTCCGGAAGTTCCTCCTCCAGCTCGTAAAGTTTCTTTGACACCGTGTGGGTGCCGCTTTCGTGAAGAAGAAAGACCTTCTGCCCCTGGGCGTAAACAGACACTATATCTCCGGGTGTAAGCATCCGGCGGTCTCCGCGTTCGTCCGTAGCTGCGATCTTCCTGTCATAAAACTCATGAAGCTCTCTGACCAGTCCCTCCACTTCTTTGGATTCGGTATGGTTACATACGTGAAGTTCTATTTCACGGTATTTTTCGTCTATCTCTGTTCTGATATGCATAAAAAGGCCCCTCGACGATCTTCTTTATTCAGTATAGCACAAAATCCGCCAAATAAAGAAGCCTTAAAGGGGCCGGGTTTTTACGAAAGATCGGCGCGCATTTTCCTTCCGAACAAAAGGCTTGCAACTGCCGACAAGACAAGAGCACAGCACAGGGTCACAAGGATCGGTATCAGGAAAGCATCTTTCGAAAGATCAAGTTTAATCGCAGCCCGTGCCGCCTTGGTAGCGTAAAGGAAGGGCAGACACTTTCCGATCTTTTCCATGATCCCTCCCGTACCCTCGACGTCAAACCATATCCCGCCCACAAAACTGCCAAGGGATATGAGTATGGAACAAAGTCCGGGAGCCGCTTTCTCACTGAAGAGAGTGCCGAAGATCGTACCTATTGCGATAAACATCACCGCCGAAGGGATTACTGCCGCCACCGCCAACATCAATCCCACAGGGTTCAGTTCGTATCCCGTTATCAGAGATACCACGAAGGACGATACAAAAGCTACCAAAGCCTGCAAAACCGCCACCACTGCCATGGGGAGGAAATATCCTCCGATAAAATCCCTGCTCTTCATGGGAGAAGCAAAGAGCCTTATGAGAAACGAACCCGTGCGGTCCTTGGTAACGTTAAGAGCCGAAAACAGCATCACAAAGGTCTGTCCGAAGATGGCTATGCCCCCTGACAGATTATCGATCCTGAAAAGGGTCATGCCCGCCTCTTTGGGGATGCTTTCGTTGACTATCGACATGATAATGAGCATCGCCAGCGGGAAAGCAAGACAAAATATATAACTTAGGGAATCCCTCGACATCTCTATAAGATTTCTTTTTGCAAAAGCAATAGCCCTGTTCTTCATTACTTACCCTCCTCTGCGATCTTGATGAACACTTCTTCGAGACCCTTTTTACCCGTACGGTTTTCAAGTTCGTTAAGGGTACCCTCGGCGGCGATACGACCGTCGATCATCACAAAGATCCTGTCTGCCAGGGCCTCAGCTTCTTCCATGTAATGAGTGGTGAGGACTATGGTCATGCGGGATTTAAGGGCTTCTATCTCGGTCCAGAGTTTTCTTCTTGCCAGAACATCAAGACCTAAAGTAGGCTCATCGAGAAACAGGATCTTGGGTTCCCCTATGATGGCCATGGCGATGGAGAGTTTTCTTTTCCAGCCGCCGGACAGGTGCTTTGCCTTTTTGTTTACGAACTCTTCAAGTCCGAAGGCTTTGACCGCTTCCGAAACAGCCCCGGCGATCCTTTCTTTTTCAAGATAAAGGGAAGCCATGAATTCAAGATTTTCCTTAACGGTAAGGTTCTCTGCCACCGCAGTGTCCTGAGTTGAGATGCCCACCAGGTGTTTCACCGCATCCGCTTCCTTTACCACGTCATGACCGAAGACTTCGGCGGTTCCGTCGCTTGGTTTGGAAAGGCAGGTAAGCATCCTGATGGAAGTGGTCTTTCCCGCACCGTTGACACCCAGAAGCGCCACCAGTTTTCCTTCTTCCACGTTAAAGGAAACCTCATTAACCGCAGTCTTTTCTTTGTATTTCTTTGTAAGTCCGTGAGTAACTATCGCATCACACATAAAAACCGCTCCTTGTCTTATGTTTTGTTTTCCGTTGAGGTGATAATACACATCCCCCCGCGAAAAAGAAACAATAATGACATGAGCGGTCATTTTTCACATATGAACGGCAAGTTTGCTTTATCTTATGAGAATTAACAAAGGCGGCATTATCGCTTGCCGTTGGCAATCACCACATTGATGGGCTCAACCTCGATCTTTTCCCAGACCTTCTCAAGCACGTAAGGCTCATTTGCAATGTAGTCGTCAAGCTCCTTTCGGCTCTCAAAATCCATTATAAGGGCAGAACCCTTCATCTTTCCCTCAGCATCAAGAAGGCCGCCGGCACAGATGATGTGGTCGCTTAGGTTCTTCATCCCTTCCAGATGTCTCGGTCTTACTTCCATCCTTTTTTCAAGTTTTCCCGCTCCGTCGTAAGCTCTTACAAGAAATTGCATAATCTGTTCCTCCTTTATCTGCGCTCAAACATTCTAAGCCTATATCGGTTACACCCATCTGTAGACCGTCTCTATGGTCTTTTCGTCTTTCATCTTAATGACATAATTATCCCGGATTACCTTCTTTTCACCGTTTTCCAAATACATCAGAAAGAAACGGGACGTGATATATCCGTTATAACATCTGGCGTCGTAAATATTCACGCTGCCTATTTCAAAAGGTCCTGTCAACACAACCTCGTTGGCGGCTACGGCGGACTCCACAATTTTCTTTGACTCTGCCAAAAAGGAAGCAAGCGCTGCGGATACGGCTGCTCTCTCCTCTTCATTTCCCGTATTTATGTCACTTCCGGGGTTCTCGGATTCCAAAATCATCTTTATAACCGGGCGATTTTCAGGTCCGTAGTTATAGCCGCCTGCCATAATCATCGCATTGATCAGAAGCGCTCCCGTATAGTAACCGGATATCCTGATAGGGAAAAAAAACTCGGGCTGAAGCATTGTCTTTCTCATGTCGGCAATGAGTTTATCCGCTTCTTTTTCATCAAGTTGCTTAAGAACCTGCCATTCAACGTAGTTTGCGCTGCCCTCTATCTCTTCGCCGCAACATTCATAGGAAAACTCATAAGGGAATTTCTCGGAACGATACTTTCTGCATGCAAGGAGTTCCCTGTACTTTTCCGGATCAAAGCCTTCAAGCAATTCCAAAAGAAGCTTATTCTCACGAAGCTTGATGCTTAAATTTTCCTCAGTGTATTGGTACCTGTACAGAGCTTCCATTTCCCGGGGCCAGCAGTCCCACCCTTCTGCTTCCTGAAAGCCATGGAACATCTCGTGGATCATCTTTGAAGCAAAAATCGGCATGGACAAGGCCTGCTGCACATTCCAAATGGCAATCATTTCGCCTTGATATTTGATGGCAGTATTCGCGCAAAAATCGGCGGTTTTCTCAATGAAATGCCCGTCAAAAAAGCATTCCGTTTCATTGTAAAGCGCAAACTTGAGCGGTTTGAAGCCTTCCCACAGTTTTGAAAAGTCAACTTTCGAAATTTCTTCCGTGACCTTACGGTACAAAAACTCTAAGTTCCCCTTTTCCCAATCTTCCTTTGTCAGAAGGTTTACGTGACCGATTCTGGTTTCTCCCATCTGAGGAACGGGCACATTCTCATTTACCCATTGATGTTTGAAGCCAAGTTTCTCCTGAACACGCTTCGACTTTTCGTTGCCTTCGTAATATCCGCACCACACACGTTTAAGTTTCAGGTCTTCAAAGGCGTGTCTGAGCATTTCTTTGGATGCCTCCGGCACAAGTCCGCGTCCCCAGTAAGGCACGCCGATCCAATACCCAAGCTCCGCTTCGTCTTCTCCGGGTGCAAGATCGTTATGATGAAAGCCGATACTTCCGACGGGCAGTCCGGTTTCTTTCAGCACAATTGCGTATGTTTCCGGAGCCATAAGAATATCTTTTATAACCTGCCGGGTTTCATCCAAGCTCTTATGCGCAGGCCATCCCGCCGCAGGCCCAACCTGCGGATCTTTCGCATATTTGTAGCATTCTTCGGCATCCGTTTCCTCCCACGGACGAAGAATGAGTCTTTCGGTTTCCAAAACCATTTCCCCTCCATTCATGTGTCTATAATTCTTTTTTCAAAACAATCTTTTCTTCCGTTCTGTAATCTTCGTAAAATCCCTGTTTTATGAACATCTCAGCTGCAGAATTGTCTATGGCTATATCATCATAAAGAACGCGGATACCGTTTTCTTTGGCGGCTTTACAAAGAAGCTCAAGACCCTTGGCTCCGTACCCTTTCCCCCTGAATTTTGAAAAGATGATGACATCCGCGACAAACCCGTCGTACTCGGAATCGTAGTGATATGCTATCTCTCCCACAAAGTCCTTCCCGACCTTCAGATATCTGTAATATCTTTTGTTCTCGTGGTTCACGATCCAGTAATCGTACCAGTCCTCCCAATCCTCTTTGGGAAAGGGAATGGTCCCTCCCCAGGCATGATTGTAGGACATGGTTTCTTCATCAGCCATAAGGCTTTCCCTGAACCATAATTCTTCCAAAGTCGGTACTGCCGATTCAAGCTTCGGTTCGATGTGCTCCAAGGCTGCTTTGTATCTGTCAAGCGTGTCACTTACAGCATCCTCCGAAAGAACACCGCGCTTTAAATCTGCGGGGAGTTTGCCTTTCTCATCGTACTCGTAATCCTTAAGCCACAGATTGCCGGTGTAGTATGCTTCCAGCTGCCTGATTTTCTTTTGCATACCAATAAGTTTCTCAGGCGCTTTTTCGCAATCGTTCAGCGCCCGGTTAGCCTCATCAAGGATAGTTTCCATCCTCTTAATTCTGTCAATCCTGGTCTCGCTCACGGTCTCACCCTCTCATCCCGCTATAGTTTCTTAAGAAAAAATCTGTTCATCGTTGAATGACCCACTTCTTTGGGACGTTCGATTTCTTTATAACCGCTTTTCTCATAGATGTGAATAGCGGCCCGGAGATTGTCATGGGTTTCAAGGTATGACTGCTTAAAGCCTGCCTCCCGCATCTTATCTTCTATCAGGCCTATCAGCTCATAGCCCAGGCCGTGACCCTTGGCTGAATCCGAAAGATACAGTTTCTGCAATTCCGCCGTGTCCTTCATTGGTTTAAAGGCTGCAAAACCGATTCCCCCGACTACCTTTCCCGTTTCATCCTCTGCCACGAAATATCTGCGCTCGGGATTCCCATAGAAGTCGCTCAGCCGGTCAAGCCCCGTATCAAAATACACGGTTCCCGGTATATCAAGTCCGAACTGCTCCAGATTATCCCGTATAAGAGCGGCTACGGCCTTATTGTCTGCCTCCGTCATTTCTCTGTATCCGATCATTTCAATATTCCTTATCCACTTTCTCAAGCCCATACACCTGCTTAAACTCCGCCAGATCGTTGCTGTCGCGGATCAGCATGACTTCATGGAACTCGCCTGTTTCTAAGTTCTTAAAGCCCGCCACCTGCTCACCGTTGCAGATGGAAGCGCGGATAATGGGCTTTTCTTTTTCCGGGTTGTAATCGTATGCAGGTCTCTGTGTCGATTTCTTTGAAAACAGTTTAAACATGCTCAACCTCCCCGTAAATTGCTCGTTTTCCCCATTGTACCATTACAGGCCCCAAATACAAAGAGCTTACACGTTTGGTATATTACGTCCTCCGAGCCTGTTCCCGGTGACTGAGTTCAGAGAGTTCTCCGAGGCGAATGCCCATGGTTTTTTCCAGTTTGTCATGCATACCGGGTACAGAGCCTGCAAGCTCCAAGAAACGGGAACGCTTCAGGGAAATAAGAAGGGTAGGCTCAACCGTACGCACCGTGGCAGTACGGGGAACGTCTGACAAAAGAGCAATCTCACCGAAATAATCGCCGTCCTCAAGAATCTTAACGCGGGTATCCCGATCTCCGATTCTTTTCAGAATTTCAACGCGTCCCCGAACGATGATATAGAACAGGTCGCCTTCGTCGCCCTCGGAAATGATGGTGCTTGATTCGGGGAAATGATCCGAACTGAAGCTCTTGCAAAGCTCTGCCAGGGACTTTACGGGGAATTCGCTGAAAAGATCGATCTTTGAAAGTCTTTCCGGTGTAATGGTGGCACTGGACATGTCGTCCGTAACCTTAAAGCCGCTTTGCTTTTCAAAAAGCTGTGCATAAATCCCCTTAAGTTTCATAAGAGTGGCATGGGTTCCGCTTTCGGCAATGCACCCTTCGGAAACGACATAAATGCAGTCATAATCGGAGATGACCGATAGTCTGTGGGTAACGTTGACGATTGCGGTTCCGCGGCGGGGAAGATGCGAAACGGCATCATTGACGGCGCGCTCAGAAGCCGGATCCAGAGAAGCGGTTGCTTCGTCAAGGATAAGGAAACGCGGGTTCCTCAAAAGCGTTCTTGCAAGAGACAGGCGCTGTCTCTGTCCGCCGGATAAAGCTTTCCCTCCGTTCTGAATCTGATAGTCCAATCCTCCGGGCATATTTAAAACAAAGTCCGCGTCGGCAGCCTTTACTGCCTCCGAAATTTCTTCTTCGGTGGCATCCGGTCTGGCAGCCAGAAGGTTATTGACTATGGTGTCGTTAAAGAAAAAGGTCTCCTGAGGAACGATTCCAACGGCCCGATGAAGAGAATTAAGATCAAGATGCTTATAATCCGTATCGTTTGCCATGACCCTTCCTTCATCAGGATCGTAAAAGCGCATGAGAAGGCTTGCAATCGTGCTTTTTCCGCTTCCGCTGGGGCCGACGATGGCAATGGATTTTCCGGCAGGAATCTTCAGAAGAACATCCTTTAAAATCGGCTTCTTCGGGTCATATCCGAAGGTAACGTGCTCCATGGAAAGTTCCGTCAGAGAGTCGGGAACTTCCACAGCATTCGGGTCGGTGGTGAGACCCGGGTTCTTATCAAAAAATATCGTAAGATTATGAATGCATACTTTGATTTCCACAAAGGACGGAATGATTGCAATAAGCGCAAAGACCGCCGAACTCAGCGATGAGAAGAGACTGTTAAAGGAAACAATCGTGCCCACCGTTGATGTGCCGGAGTAGACCCAGAAGGCACCTATGCAAATAATAAGAATGCCGAAGAACTCAAGCAATCCGCCGGAGGCAACGGTAAGACAGCCATTGGCGAACATGGATCTGAGAGAGAGTTTCTCATTCTTTTTGTTTTCCCGTTCGTAATCGGCTATAGAATTTTCCTGCATGTCAAAAGCTTTTATGGAAGGCTGATTATTGACATTATCCATAAGCATGTTGAGGAGTTTTCCGGCCTGATCCTTTGCCGCTTTGACCGCAGAGCGGGATCTCTTTCCCAAAATAATGAGCACCGCAACACTGATGCTCAACGCACCAAAGCTGAGCAGCGCAAGGCGATAGTCCAAAATGAAGATCAGTACAAAGCTGATTACTATTTTCGCAATTCCGGTCACAAAGGAGGGAATCGTTACGCCGGTCAGAGTCTGAACGGCACCCATGTCCGTAGAAAATCTTCCGACGAGATAACCCGCCCTCAGATCGGAAAAATCCCGAAGCGAAAGTTCCTGAAGGTGCGCAAAGCAGCGACGACGCGAGTCAGCCACCGTTCTCGAAGAGAAAACCGCAGTCAGGTAGCGGCGGAAGATATCGCTCAGTTTGGCCAAAAGGATTCCGAAAAACATGAATAGAATCACTTTCAGCAACAGCTTGCCGTTTCCGGGTTCAATGGCATTGTCCAAAAGATATTTCATGGCCAGCGACATGATGCTTGTAAAAGCAATGTCAATCAGGCCAAAGAAGTATGAAGCAAAGGCATAGCCCTTATTGTGAAAATGAAATTTTCTGATAGCCGATAATAACTCTTTAAATTCCTTCATTTCCGACTGTTCCGCCCTCTGACACACATCATCGATTTTTCTTTTTGAATCGATATTTGAATTTCGTTTTTTATTGTACCATTCCGCGCCCCAAATATAAAGAAAAAGCCGCTCTCCAAATCATTTTGGAAAGCGGCCCGAACAACAAATATGAATTTTATTTCCCACAGAAGTGTTTAATTGCACGATATGTAAACTCAGCAGTCCCTTCACCGCCCATCTTATCGATGTTTTCGGTAAACTCTCCGCCTGCGGCATACATCTTGCCAAGACCGAAGAGCACTTCATCGGAGCACTTATAAAAGTGATCGGTAATAAATGCTTTGAGTTTCTTTACCTGCTCCTGTACTTCTTTTGCCGCAGGTTCTTTATCCTTCATGGTGCCAAACTCCTCAAAGACTTTCATGAAGTCTGCCATAACGCCTTTTTCGTCCTGCTTGCTGCGATTCTTATTCTTTTCGGCAAATTCTTTATATTCTTCTGTGGTTCCCCACTTCTCTTTAGCCCGCTTTGCATATTCGTCGAGCTTACTTGAATCAAATGCCGTGAAATCCAAATGTCTCACTCCTCTCGTTTTTAATCCGCGGCACATGGCAATCAGATTCTCGATGTGTTCCTTCCTGAGTTCCAGAAGTTCGATTTGCTGCTCAAGTGCCTTTTTCCTGTCAAAACCGGATCCGGTAACGATATTCTTGATATCTTTAAGGGGAAATTCCAGCTCACGAAAAAGCAAAATCTGTTGAAGTCTCTCCAGCGCCGCATCGTCATACAGCCTGTATCCGGACTCGGTATACTCCGCCGGCTTAAAGAGTCCTATCTTGTCGTAATACTGCAGGGTGCGTATACTCACTCCCGTCAGCTTACTCACTTCATTTACTGTCATCATGGCTTTCATCTCCTTCACGTGTAACTACATCATAAACTATTACGTTACGTCATAGTCAAGTATAAATTTTGGAGGCCATTTTGGAGCCTCCGCATTGTGGTTATCCTGTTATTCAGGCATAGTCGCATTGATTTCATCCAGCAAATGGATGGTTTTAAAGGTCTTGTTGCAGATTTTACACTGCCAGTCGCAATCGTTCTTCTTCGCTTTCTTATGCAACAATTCCAACTTATTTCCGCATATCGGGCAGTTTGTTTCTTCCTCCCGCCACAATCTTTTGAGAAAAGAAACCGCTTCTTTTCTATCATTAAACCCAAGTTCCTTAAGCAATACCCGATCCATAATAACTCCCCTTTAACTATTCACCCGGGGGCTAAAACCCCGGTGACTCTTCAATTATTGTACCATTACAAACGCCAAATAAAAAGAAAAAGCCGCTCTCCAAATCAACTTAGAAAGCGGCTTAAATATTTTGATGTATTCATACTGATTTTATCCTTACGCCACGATCCTTTCGTATCTTTCTGAAGATATTACATTCATCATGAAACGATAAGGATCAAGGTTATCATTCTGTACCATCGAGAATATCTGAGGTGTGCATCCGGATACCAGTATCACTCCCTTCTCGTTCATTGTAACAGGCTGCTGTCTGTTTCTGCTGCATACATTCCAGAATACCAATTCAGGCAATCTGTATCCATGCCTCTTAAATTCTCTCTTGGCGTGTTCAAAGTTTGTGATTGAAGAATTTGCCGCACAACAGTCAAATTCCATATCGGAAATGATATAGAGTCTCGAAGGCATATCTTCCTGCTTAAGCTGATTCTTTATAGCCGTCGTTAGAAGCAAATCAAATGTAGCGGCTATATCAGTATTACTGCACTCATTATACTTAAAGCAATAGTGCATCTTTTCATATATATCCCTTCCCTTAATCTCAACAAGCTGAGGTCTGGCCGAGAAAGTGATAAAGTGTCCTTTGAATGCACCTGTATTATGCTCTGCAAAATAAATGCCCAAAGAATCCGCCACTGCTGCCGGCAAAGGATTATAGCCCCCATACATTGACCCGGAACCATCCACAACTGCCAGAGCATTTTCGCTTCCGACATAATTCTCCAATGAATTCCAGGTAACATCCATAGAATGTCTTTCGCCTTCAGTGAATCCTTCCCTGCGCATTGCGCGATTGATGATTGGAGCAACAATGTCATAAGGCGTAAGCGTTCCGGTATGCATCACCGATGGATCTGCCGTTGCTCTCTCTAAAAATGCCGCATACCTTTCCCGGTCATTTCTGTCAAATGCCTTCCTGTACTTGAAAAGGGACTTTGATGTCTGCTTTTCATAATCAAAAGAATAATCCTTTTCTCTGAGATTGTTCTCTATAATCTTTATATGGGCACGAAGAGCAGAAAGTATCTTCCTATATGCCGCATCCGAATAGCCCATCTTTCTGGCGATTTTCTTTCCGGTAATAACAGTCTCCTTATTGCTTGCGTTTACGGAAGGGAGCCACTTTGCAAGAAGAGAAACCTCGCCGCCTTCTTCAAGAGCCTTCATATCGCTATCCAACTGATTCTTGAAGTACTCGATGACCATATCCTCACATGGTGTGTTCATAAGGACAAGAAGGTCATCA
>JAEEGK010011535.1_pt1 | contig 20167 bp, 12 predicted proteins | sample 8958771 | NCBI WGS metagenome assembly JAEEGK01 (sample SAMN16246547, study PRJNA631951) | gut metagenome | biome: gut microbiome; feature: rumen; material: SC-attached | host: Bos | place: Iran: Karaj | collected 2018-10
CCTTTTTCAAATTTTTTTTTTCTTATCAATTAATTTTTTTAATTCTTAAATTAAAAAAAAGAAAAACAATATTTAAAAATTATTATATGAAATAATAATTATATAAATTAAATATTATTAATTATCCCAATTAAATTCAATACTATCATTTTTATTTAAAAAAACAACACAAGGAGTTAATTTAAAAGGTTCAACATATGGAATAACTTTTGTTAATTTAGTTATTTCTTTTTTATTACAATCAAAGAAAATTATTTGTTTTAAAATAGGATTAAATTCCATAATAAATAATTGATTTTGTTGAAAAGAAGGAAATTCTATTTTTTTATTATTTTCTTCAATGTTATTACAATTCCAACTATAACCATTATTAGATATTAAATAAGAACCATTATTAAAAATTTCATTTTTTGAAGAAATACAAAATTTTCCTTTATTAATTAAAACTTTTTCTTTATCACATATTCCAAACGCAATCCACTTTGAAAAATTATTTAATTTAATTGTCCATTTTATTATTTTTTTTTCTTTTGTATTTATATCATATATTGGATTTACAAATAAAAATATATGTTCTGTTATTGTTTGAGAACAAAATTTTGCAATGTTATTATTTATTTTTATATTTGTATTTAAATTTTTCAAATCAAAATATACTTTTATTAAATTATCATCGTTATTATTTGAATTGTTATTTTTGTTAATATTTTTATTTATATCTATATCTTTTTCTTCTTTTTTACCATTTTTTTTATTTAAATTTTCAATTACTTGATTTTCTCTTTTTCTTTTTTTATTTAAAGTGTTATAGTCTTCTTCTTCATTAAAAAGTATTTGATTTGACTTAAAAGGATCAATTTCAATATTATAATCATAATAATATTTATATTCATTATCTTTTTCAATATCTATATTATTATGTTTTATATTATTATTCTCATTAATATTATTCTTAATAATATTTATTTCATCCAAAAATTTTTTTTCCATATCTAAAATCTTTTGAGTAACTAATAATAAATGTTTAGAGCAATCATCTTGCATTTTATTATTAAAATCTTTTTTTTTATATTGATCTAAACAACCTAAATCTTTAAAAGAACAACTAATAAGAGTACAATCACATGAATTTTTAATATGATCATCAATATCTTTTCTTTCAATATTTAAACCACAATTTTGAGGGCATGGAATTTTTTTATTTGGACAAACATTATTATGTTCTTCTAATACTTTAAAAGGAAAATTATTATGACAATCATTACATTCAATAGTTCTATATTCACATATATTTTTATGTTCATTCATTTTTTCTCTTATAATTTCAATATTACAATTTTGAAAAGGACATTTAATTAAACTTTTTTGACAATCATTTAATATATGTTCTTTCATTTCTGAAATTTTACCTATCCATAAACAACCTTTATTACAATTTTTACATTTAATTTTTCTTTTTCCTATACTTTTACATATTAAATAAACTGAAGTATAAATTCCATCTTTTAAAATTTCTTTTGAAATTGGACATTTATGATATTTATTATAAAAAGTTTCAAAACATTTTTTACAAAATGTATGAGAACATTTATCTATTATTGGATCATTTAATATTCCTTTACATAAAGGACAAAAATATTCTTCTATATCTAATGATGTTTTATCTATTAATAATTCAGGATCTATTTCCATTTCATATTCTTTTTCTTCTTCTTCTTCTTTTTTTTCTTTGTCTTCTTCTTTTTCTTCTATTTTTTTTTCTTCATTAATTTTTATATTTTCTTTAGGAGATAAATCATCCTTTAATTCTATTAATTCTGTTATTTGATTATTCTCTTTTTGAGTATCTGTCATTTTTATTTTTTTTTGATTTCTTTTTTAATGATTTGTTTTTATAAGAAAAGACAAATTTTTAAATTTATATATATATCGAATTTTTTTTTTATTTTTTTGTTTTTTTTTATTTACATAATATAATATGAATTAATTAAATTGAAATGAATGTTATAAATGATAATTTGTTTAAATATAATATTCCAGCAAAAAACATTGACAAAGAAATTATTGATAATATTATTTTTAATGAGAAAAAACATATAGTTTCAATTTTTAAAGAATATTTAATATTAGATGAAAGTTGTGATTTTATTTCAAAATATTATTCTCTTTTTGAATCTCTTACTTTATTATTTACAATATCAAATAATTCAAATAATAATTTCATTCCAACTTTATCAGATATTGAAAAAGAAATGATAATATTAAAAGGAATGAAAAGAAAAATAGAAAAGATTAATTTTTTTAAAAAAAAAACTCATAAAAAATTAAATAAAGAATTTCCTTTAGAAAATAATATTTCAATGTTAAGTATTGATAGTCAAAAAACAATTGAGTTAAGCGAACAAGATAAAATTATTATTGGATGTAAAGATTTTGGTGATGTTAATGATTATAGTTTATTATTTCAATTAATTTCAAATAAGAAAAAAAAGAAAACTATAACTCATTATAAAAATGAAGATAAAAAAAAAGTAAATAATAATTTAATGAAAAAATTTAATTATGTTAAACAAAATAAAATTACACTTTATAATAAATCTCCTAATAAAATAAATAAAAATAATACTTTAAATCAAAAAATAAATTTAAATAATAAAAAAAAAAACACAAATGAAAAATTTTATACTATTGAATTTAATAATAATATAATAAACGATAAAAAAAATAGTACTAAGACTTCAAGAAATAAATTAATAAAAAAAAAGGATTTGAAAATAATAAAAACTTGTAATACAGATGAAAATCAAAAATTTAAAAAAAAATTTAATTTTATTGAATCATATAATTCAATGAAAAAAAATTTATCATATAAACCAATAAAAACAACAAAGTCAATAACAAAATCAAGTAATTCAAAAAATTCTCATTTGAGTGAAACAATTTTTCCTGAAAAAATAAATATTAAAAAGTCTGTTATAAATTTAAGAAATAATAAAATTATTAATTCAAGAAATAAAGACAATAAAATAGTAAATTCAAAATCAATAAATTCTGTAAATAATTTATTTATTGCAAATAGAAAAAACTCATTTAATAATAATAGAATTAGTAAAACTCCTTTAAATTCAAAACCAACTTCTTTAATTAAGAGTAAACCTAATAATCAAATAAAAAATAAAAATAATAATAAATTAAAATCTAATGTTTTATTAAAGAAAGATAAAGAATTATATTCTTTAAAAAATAATAATTTATTTCCTAAAAATAAAGAATCAATCAAGAAAAAAATATTAAACAAATTAAAATTAGATTAATTTATAAATAAAATCATTTACATATTCTAAAATCATATAAATATTTTTATTACATATCAATTGATTTGAATGTTTTAAATTTAATTTTGAAATATCTATAAATAAAAAGTTTTATAATAGATTATAATATTTATTTAAATATTTTTATAATAATTATTATTAAAAAATTTTCTAAATTCTAAAAATTTAAATTTAAATAATTAAAAAACTAAATTTGAATTTAAAATAATTTTAAATTAAAAATATATAAATGATTTTTTTTAAATTAATTAAATACTTTCAATTCTATTTAAAATAAATAATTTTTTGATTGAAAACAAAGAAAAATTAAATTTCACATTTCTTCATTCCTTTTTAACTTTATTATTCATTTTTTCAATTTCAATTTGTTTATTACTTTTTTTATCATCAGATATATTTTTATCATTATAATAAAAAGAATTTTTAATCATTGCACATCCTAAACCAAAAAAAATAAGAAATTGAAATGAAGGAAGAAAATCATTTAAAAATTCAAAACTTAATTCAAAAGTTTTATTAAAATCTTTAAAATGTTGAATTGGATTAGAATAAATAAATCCATTTAAAATACAAAATAATCCAGTAATAAATTGAAAAAATTTAATTCCTAAAATACTTAAAATAGAAAGAACTATTAAACTAATCATATATATTTTAAAAATATCTTCTTCTTTATAAGAATAATCAATTTCAATATTTAAATCTTCAATAAATTTATTAAGTTTTCTTAGAAATTCTTTATAAAATCTATATGATAATAATAATTTATATAAAGCAAATATTATTAAACATTGATATAGAAATAATCTTTTAAAACAATTTTTTAAATATGATAATATTTCCATTTATTGTTTTTTTTGAATTATTTTTTTAACACATTTTTTTTACTACAATAATTGAATAATATTAAATACAATTTTAATATTTAAATTAATTGTTTGTGTAATATAATTCAAGAATTGTTGGTAATGTTTTTAAAAAAGCTTCAAAAAATTTATTATTGTATATCAATTTTTAATATGGATGTTAAACGGACTATAAATAATAAAGTATTAACTTTGTTTATATATTTTTTTTATTAATATTTGATTAGAATAAAAATAGATTTCATAAATATTTCTTTTTTGAATAAATAAATTGTTTATTTTTATATATAAATAGATTTTGTTTAATATTAAAATTAATAGTTTAATAAAGAAAAAAAAATATTAAATTAAAATATAATTAAAATATAATGAAATAATGATTATATTTTATTTTGTTAAAAGAAGTATTAGATATTGCTGAAATGATTATATTCTTAAATTTATCTTTTTTAATTTGATATATACAATAAATTAATTTTTTATTGAAAAAAATATTATATAAATGCTTTTAAAATTCAAATTATAAAAAATATATTAATCAATTAATATTATTCTTTTTATATATAAATATTACTTTTTCAAAATTGAATATTGTTTTGAAAAATAAAATTACTTTATTATCTTTTTTACTGAATAATAAAAGAAAAATAAAAAAATTAAACAAAAAAAAAATAATTAATGGAAAAAACAAAATATATAATTGTAATAATAACAATCGTAACAATATATATAATATATACATTAATTAAACCAAAAAAAGAGGAATTTGATATAGTAATAGTAGGTTCAGGTTTAGCAGGATTAGTTTCAGCATATGAAAGTTTAAAATTATCAAATCGAAAATTAAAAATATTATTATTAGAAAGAGAATTAAAACACGGTGGAAATTCAATAAAAGCAACAAGTGGAATAAATTTATTAAATACTGAAGTTCAAAAAAAGAAAAATATATCAGATTCATTTAATCTATTTTTCAATGATACAATAATATCATCAAAGGAGAAATCAAATCCTCAATTAGTAAGTGAATTAATAAATGATTCTCAAGAAATATATAATTATTTGAAACAAATGAATATCCACTTAACAGAAGTAAATATTTTAGGAGGACATTCAATTGCAAGAACTCATCGTCCCGAAAATTCTTCTATTGGATTTACTCTAATAACAAGTTTATATAATATATTAACATTTAGTGGTGAATTATATATAAGATTTAATTCAACTGTATTTGAATTATTATATAATGAAAAATCAAATAGAATATATGGTTTAAAATATAAATATTTAGATAAAATAATTGAAATTAAATGTAATAATATTATTTTAGCTTGTGGTGGTTATGCAAATGATTTTGGAGATGATTCTTTATTAAAAGAGTTTTCTCCTTTATATATGAAATTTCCAAGTACAAATGGTAATTTTAGTACTGGTTTAGGAATGAAAATTGCAAGGAAAATTAATGCTAAATTAATTGATATGAGTTATATTCAAATTCATCCTACTTCTTTTATTGATTTTAATGATAAATTTAATAAACATAAAATTTTAGCTCCTGAATTATTAAGAGGTATTGGAGGAATTTTAATTAATTTTAATGCTGAAAGATTTTGTAATGAGTTAGGAACTAGAGATTATGTTACTAAAAAAATTATTGAAAATTGCAACAAAATTGATAATAATGAAGTTGAACAATATCAATGCTTTTTAATTATTAATGAAAAAGGATTTAAAGATTATGGTTCCAACATTAATTTTTATTATAATAAAGGTTTATTAAGGAAATATAATGATTTTAAAACTTTTTCTGAAGAATATAATATTAATTATACTATATTAAATAATACAATATTTAAATATAATGAATATTATGATAAAGGAATAGATCCTTTTAATAAAAAAGTATTTTATACAAAATTTGATATAAATTTTCCTATTTATATTTCATTAATAACACCATCAATTCATTATACAATGGGAGGAATAAAAATAAATAGAAATGCAGAGGTTATAAATAATAATAATAAAGTTATTAACGGATTATATGCTGCTGGAGAAGTAACAGGTGGAATACATGGTGAAAATAGATTAGGTGGAAATTCTTTACTTGAATGTGTTGTTTTTGGGAGAAAAGCTGCAAGAAGTGCTTTTCATAATATAAAAAATTTAAAATAATATTTTTATTTATTAATTCTTTTATTTTAATTGTTTTATATAGTAATACATTAAATAATATTTTTATCTAATTCTTTTAATTATATTATTATTATTATATATTATTATTAAAATCATTATTAAATAAATAAAAAAAAAACAAAAATATAATATTATCATTCTTCATTCTTATGAACTTCTTGATCATTTTCATAGATTAAAGTAGTTTCCTTCATTTTATTTTTACCTCCAACATAATTATCCATATTGAATTTAAAATTTCCTTCTTTTTTCCCATTAATCCAATTTCCTTTTAAAGTACATTTATTTTTAAAAATATAAGTTCCTTTCCCATCTCTTAAATCATTTCTATATCCTCCAATATACATATCTCCATTTTTAAAAATAAATTCTCCATATCCATTCATTTTTTCATTATCCCAAGTTCCATAATAACTTTGTCCATCAATCCATTTATAATAACCATCTCCATTTACTTTCCCATTAATAAAATTTCCAATAAATATATTTTGATTTTCTGTTCTAATAAATCCAAAACCATTAAAAACACCTTGATGAAAATTTCCACAATAATAATATTTTTTAGTTGTATATTCACCATAACCTTCAAATTTATTATTATGGAAAAAACCTCTATAATTAAATAAATTTGTTATTAAATAACCATAACCATGTTTAATTCCATTTCTAAATTCACCATAATAACATTCTCCATTTTCTTTTATTAACATTCCTATTCCATGATATTCATTAAATTTAAAATAACCACAATATTTAAATTTAATTTCTTTTTCTCCTTTTTTTCCTAAATGTTCTATAAAATATTCTTTTCCTAATCCCCATTTTTGATTTGTGCTTTCACGAAATGAACCTTGAAAATATATTTTTTTATTATCTTGAAATGTTTTAACTGAACAATAATGTTTTTCTTCTTCTTCTATATTTTCTAATATTTCTTCAAAGAAAGGACCATTTTCTCCTACTAAAGTTTCTAGTTTTGATTCTGTTATTATAAAGAAATGTTTATCTTTTAATTTTTCTTGAAAATTTTTATTGTGAATTTGTTCAAAATCAAAATATAAATTCCCTACTTCTTTCTGTAAATTTCCTATATTAAAATTTTTACTTAATGATGAAAGGAAATATACTCTAAAACAATTTTGAAAATCGAAAGATGTTTTTATTTTCATTATATTTACTTTATCAAATTGCTTTAAATTTCTATTATCATTTAATTCTTCTTCATTATTATTTTCACTATTTTCTTTTTTAATTTTTTTATTCTTTTTTTTATTTGTATTTATTTCATTATCTTCTTCTTCTTCTTCTTCTGATTCACTATCTTCATATCTTTCTGAATATTTATTTAATATTTCTTTTTTTATTGAAAATTTCAAATGTGCATTTGTAATTTTAAAAAAGCCATTATAGAAATCATTTATTTTTGAGCTTAATTTTCTTAATCCATTTATTGAAAAGTCAAATTCTTGTTTAAATGCAAAATATAATTCCCAACTTTGTTTTATTGATAATTGTGATACTATATTAAATAATCTTTTCTTTTTATATTGATATAATGATATTACTTCTTGTTTAAATTTTTTCCTTGCTTTAAAACCACGAAAATGTGATTGAATTTTTATTGCACTTTTTATTACTTTTGGATCAATTTTTTTTATTTCTTTTTCTATTGTTTTTTCTGAACATGATGCTTTACAATTATTTCCCATTTAAAAATTATTTTTTATTTGAAAAAATTATAAATAAATTTTATAATAATAAATGTGAAAAATAATTGTTATTTATTTTATATTTTAGATTAGAATTATTTTTATTAAAATAAAATACATTTAAAATGTCTTTGGAATTTGTAATAAAAACGAGTAATTCTTCATCTCCTCTTCCTATAACTTTTGAAGATAAACCATCATTTCAATATTTAAAAAAAGAAATTTTAAAAAAAATTTCACTTGGTGATGATGAAGATATAATTCAAATTTCTATAAATTATAATGGAAGAGATATAATAATTGCTGATGATATGGGAGTCATATTTTTATTTGATAAAGTTAAAAAAAATGAAATTAAAAAAGGGGAACTTTTTCTAAAAACTGGAAAAAAAAAGGAAGAAAAAATTAAAAAAGAAAAGAATAAAAAAGAAAATCCCGAAAATGGTGTTCATCATGAATTAATTTTTGATGAAAAACAAGATTTTGAAGATATGATTGATTATTTATTAATTCAAATGAAAGAAAAAATTATGAAAGAAATGAAAAATGATTCAAAAAATAAAAAAATGGTTTATAGAGGAAAAGAATGTAATAAATGTAAAAAACATATCATTGGTTATTTATATCAATGCTCAGAATGTGAAAATAATAGATATTATTTATGTTCAAATTGTATTGAAGAAAATTTAAATAAACCTTTTCATGATCATAAGTTTTATATTCTTTGAATTAAAATTAACTATTTTTATTAATATTTAATTTATGATTCACCAAAAATACTATTTTATTTTTTATTTTTATTTAATTAAAATTTCCATTTAATAATAATTAATTTTTATCTTATTATCCAAACATTACAATAATTAAAGGATAATAAGGTAAAATTATTATAGAAAATATTTGAATAAATATATAAAAAAAAATAAATCCAAAATTAAAAATTAATGGATACTTCTTTTCATTAATGAAAATATTAGAAATTCTTTTAGTAAACCCAATAACAAAAACAAAAAAACTAGCAAAAAAGCATAAAATATCAAAAATTAAATCATTTTTTTTTCTATTTTTATTTAAATGTGAATTTCTAAAGAAAATTTTACAATAATTGTGTGATCTCTGATTTAAATGTTCATCATTATATTCTTTAAAGCAATATTTACATAATTGAAAAGAACAATTTAAACATTTTACATATAAACATGAATTTCTACCAAATAAAGCAGGTTTATTACATTTAGTACAAACTAAACTTTTTACTTTTAAATAATCTTTCATTATATCATTTGGTTTTTCAGTCAATTCAAATATATTTTTATTTAATAAACATTTATCTATTTTTCCATTAATTTTTATTTTTGGTTTACTTGATTTTTTTATTCTTTTAAAATAAAAAGGAGAAATTAAAGAACGTATTATTTTCATAGTTAAATTCTTTTCACATGAATATTTAGGACATTTTAAAGAAAAAGCTTTTAATTCTATTAATTCTTCATAATAATTTCTTCCACAAATTTTACAAAATTTATGTAAACATTCTTTTGTTGAATATAATGTTAAAAATACATTATCACAAATAAAACATTTAAATTTTAAAAATGATAATATTTTTTTTTTTTTTGATTTTTTATTTATTTTCCTTATTTCTGGTTTTAAATATTCTGTTTTTGAAGAATTTAAATATAAGGAATTTTTACTTTCTATTGATGTTTCTTTACTTAATAATAAATGATTTGAAATATTTATTGATTTTATTGAATTTGCTCTTTTACTTATTTTTGATTTATATATTAATGATAAAATATTATCTCCTTCATTATTTTTAGTTGTAGAATTTGATCTTTTTGTATTAAAATCACTTTTTACATTTGGTAAAGTTATTTTTTCTTCTTTATTTGTTGTATTATTTTTATTATATTCATTTAATATTATCATTAAATTAACAATAAAAAATAAATTATTGGATTCTAAAAAAATCTTATGAAATCTTATGAAATAATAATAAATTTATAGAAATTTCTAAAAAATCACTATGAAGTCCCTTAAAACATACAAATAAAAAAAATTCCAAAACAACAAAATTCAAAATAAAAAAAGAAAAAAAGATGAAAAATCCTTTCTAAAATAAAAAAAAAAGAAAAATACCCCAAAAAAGAAAAAAAATAAAAATCAATTCAAAAACCTATAAATGACAATTTAAAAGATAATAAATATAAAAATGTCAGATATAAAAATTAATCTTCACAAATTCAACGATAGCTACATTGGAGAACTTCAAATTGCAAAACCAAAAGAAATATCTCAATCAAATAGTACATTTATAGTAATATTGGACATATCAGGTTCAATGGGTCAAAACGTTGAAAGATTAATAAAAAATTACTTACCATCAACATTAAGATTATTAGGAATAAAAGAAGATGAAGAAATACATTTAATAACATTTGAATCATCAACTCAATATATGAAAATTAAATTATCAGATATGGAAAAATCACCTTTAAAAGCAAGAGGAGGAACAAATATGTCAAATATTTTTCAATATCTTAAAGATATTATAAAAGATGAAAATACATCATATAGAATTTTAACCATATCTGATGGTGAAGTTTGGGATCAACAAGAAACTTTAACGAATGCTTGTAATTATAAAAATACTTTAAGTGAAAAATATATGATTAATTCTCAAGCTATTAGATTTTTTACTTCTAGTTCACAACCCGATACTACTGCTCTTTCTTCTGTATTGCAATTTAATAATGTTACTGAAGTTAATTTAATTGATATTAATTATTCTACAGATCCAAATATCATTTGTAGTACTATTGCTTCTCTTTTCGAAAATGATGGTATTGGAGTAAAAATTAACTTATATGGAAAAAATTTAAGGAAAAATCCTTGGAATGAAAAATCTAATGAAATTTCTTTAAATTTCGGGAAAAATGTCTTTTGGGTTGATGATATGGAAAATTTAAAAATTAAAATTGGAGATAATGTAGTTAATTGTAATGTTGAAATTGGAGAAGAAATTAATGATGAGAATATATCTTTTATATTGAAAGATAAAATAACTTCAATTATAAATAAATTGAAAGTATTAAAAATTGTAAATACAGAAAAAACGAAATTAGAAATGGAAAAAATAGTCGAAAGTTTTAAAGATTTTGAGAAAATCTTAACAAACAGTAAAACATTGGCATTAAAAGACAATAAACTATCATCAAGAGTAATATTTATAAAAAAATTAATAAGAAAGAGACAAGATTCAATAATAAATCAATTTAAACAAATATTAAATGATGATAAAATAAATCAATTAAATAGTCAACAAAAAGCAGATTATTTGAGAAATATAGATAATTCAAAAAGTGGAAAAGGATTAGCAAAAAGAGCTTTTGAAGAAGGAATTGATTTTGATTCAATTGCAAGAGAAGAAGTTAAAAATATGGCAAAACATATTAATGAATTAAATGATATTGATGATTCAAATCATCTTCAAAGTTTTTATTCTATTTCTACTACTTTAGAAGGAATTAAAACCGTTTGTGAATTAAGTAAAGAAAGTGAATTTGATGAAATTGAAATTAATGATATTGTTAAATTATTAAATATTGTTGGAATTGGAGTTTTTGGAATTATTGGAAATTATCCTGATCCTTTTCAATATAAAATTAAAAAAGTTTATTCTGGATGTTATATTAGTTTAAGTGATATTTTAACTGTTGAAGAAATTAACAATCAAAAAATTGAAGCTCCTGGAATTAAAGAAGAAATTAATAATGTTATTCCAATTTTTAATGATGAAAGAATTCATAAATTTTTAAATAATTATTGCCCTAAATTATTAGAATATATTTCTTCTATTGGAATGAGAAGAATTTTAAGTGAAGTTCCTTGTACTTTTGAAGCTACTTTTCTTATTGGTAATTGGAAAATGTTATGTGATTTAACAAAAAATAGAAGTGAAGTTAATGTTAAAACTTTTATTGAAATAATTAAAAATACACAATTTCAATGTGGAAAACATTATTTAAATGTTTTGAAATTTATTGAAAATTATAAAAAGGAAAATAATTTAAGTATGTATTTAAATAATTATGGTTTTGCTTGTATGCTTTCTCCCATATATGAACTTGCTAAAAATAATAAAGTTTCTAAAGAAAATATTCAAGCTATGTTAAGAGCTATTTTCCAATTTGAAATTTATCAAGTTATAAGAGGTTTAATAAGAAAAAGTGAAGATCAAACAAAATTTATTTCTGAAAGTATTAATAATTTATTAAGTATTGATTTCGAAAAACACGGAACTAAATTACCTCCTTTGTTTGAAAAAAATTTAAATCCAGTTTTTTATGATAATTATGAAATTAATAAGGAGAAATTAAATGAATATAAAAAAACATTAGGATGGACTAATTTTATTTCTCAAATATATTTATATTATCAAACTTCATTATCAGAAGACCCAATTAAAGCCTTTAAAGAATTACCAGAATATAATGATGAATTAATAAAAAGTAATTTTGGAATAAAATATGATTTGGATTCATTTCTTGTATTTAATATTGTTCAATCATTTATATTTAAAGAAAAGATTGATAGAGTAAATGATGAAGAACAAAAAATGAAAATAATTGATTTATCTAATTTTGAAATATCAAATAAATTTATAAAAGATCATGTTAAAGGAATATATGCATCTCAATATGCAATTGAAAATCAAAAGCAAATAAAGAATCAATTAGATATTATTTCAAAAGAATTAGTAAATTTATTATTAAGTTCACAAACAAAAGAAGAATTTATAAACTTAATGAAAAATGGAATAACAAAAGGTTACTTAACACATATTATTCAAGATGAATCAACAAAAGGATATATTGAATTAAAAAATGGAATTTTAGATGAAACAAAAGAAATTCCTTTAAGAATAGAGAAAATAGAATTATTAATTTCAGCAAAAGATGAAAATAATAATGTTATTTGGAATAAGGGAAATCCATTAAGAGCAAAATTAATAGATTATAAAAAATTAGTTGAAAAATTAAATCCAGGAAAATGGAAAGAAATATTAAATAAAATAAAAGGAAACACACATAAATATAGAGAAAGAGTTAATAGACAAGGTCATTCTAATAAAAAACCTTCTTATTGGGCTCTTGGATTTGAAACTTTAAGTGAAATGGTTGATGCTTATCAAAAGGAAGAAATTGAAAAATATAAATCATTACATAATAATTGCTGTGGATTAGCTGAAGAAGGGAAAAGTCTGAAAGAAGAAAAAAAGAAACTTAGGAAAATTAAAAGGAAGAATTATAAAAAACAAAAGAAATAATTTTTTTATTTATATTTATTATTTATATATAAATAAATTATAAAATAATAATATTTTTTTTTTATTTTTTCAATATAAATTTAAGTAAATTATTTTTAGAATTGGTAAAAATTATTATAAATTATATGAAAATTATGAACAAAGAAAAAGAACACTTTATTACATTTATTTATTTTTCCTTTTTAATCAATTTATATTATAATAATTATCAATATTTATTATTTATATTATTTTTTATAACAAGACAGAGAATGATTTTTATTTTGATAATAAATTATATTTTTCTGCATAATTATATTATTTATATATTTTCTTATTTAATTATATTCATCAACATATCTTCATAATTTATATTATTCAAATAAAATAAATATTATTTTTCCATAATCAATAAAATTAAAAAAATATATTTTTAAATTTAATATTTATTGTTTTTCTTATTTTAAATTAATTAATTTCAATAAAATTAAAATGGAACAAATCAATTTTGAGAATAAAAAAGAGAGAAAAAAAAGTTCTGATAATAAAAGAGAAACAGAAAATCAAAAAAATAAAAAATTAACTCAATTAATAAAAAATAATTCAGTAAAAGATTTAAACATAGAAAAATCTCAAAAAGTAATATCACCAAAAAATATAGAATATTCAGAATGTAAGAAATCAATTTATATAAATTTTAGTAATAAAAAAATTTAAAAATAATAGTTTAGAAATATATCCAAATAAAAGTGAAATAAATAATAAATTTAAAAGTAGTTTAGAAGATATTTCAAATTTTAAAAATCCAATTAATCAAACTTATTATGAAGATACTAATAATATTTTTCAAAAAAATTTAAATGTAAAATCATATAAGATGAAAATGAAGAAAAAAGAAAATAATGAAAATAAAGAAAATACATCTTTTCAAGAGTAAAAAATAATATTTAATTAAATATAGACAATTAATATTTTTAAAAAACGAATTAGAAAATTTAAAAGATAAATCAACAAAAACAAAAGATAAAATAACAGTATTTATAAAATTAGTAAGAAAATATGCAAAGAAATTATCTGCATTATCAAAATTACTTCCAATAAATACAACAGGAAATAATGATGATAGTAATAATAATAATATTTTTTCAGATATCTTTAATACAATAAATCAATTTTATCAAATGATTTATAATCCAAAATTAAATGAAAATGTTTTTGAAATATCTGATTTATTAACTACTGAAGAATCAATAAAATACAATTCAAATGATAGTCCTTTTACTTTAAAAGGAAGTAAAGATAATGATAATTTGAATGATAATAATATTGTTTATAATAATAATATTAATAATAATTTAAGTGAACATTATAAAAATTTAATGAGGAAATATGAAGATAAATTTAAATTATTAATTTCTGAAAATGATTATTTAAGAAAAATTATTAAAAGTAAAGAAGGAGATAAAGAAAAATATGAAAAAGAAATATTAGATTTAGATGAAAAATTAAAAAAAGAAAAAAATATTAATGAAGATTTAGTTAATAAATTTAATTCAATAAATAATTTAGCACAAGATTTAGAAAATAAAGTTGAAAATTTACAAAATGAAAACTTATCATATAAGCAGAAAGTTATAGAATTAAATAATAATATTTCAAAATATGAATCTTTAAGAAATAAAAATGAAATGTTATTAAATGATTTAAATTATAAAAATTCAGTTGTAAGATATTTAGAAAATTTACTAAAAAGAACAAATTTAAATCCAAAATTATTTACAGAAGAAACAATAAAAGAAGAATGTCAAAAAGATAAATCAATAAATAATGAAAATGAAGATAATTTAAATGAATATTTAAATGAAAATAATCAAAATGAAACAATTAGTGATTATAATAATAATAATAATATAAAACAAAATCTTCAAATAAATAAAAGTAAACATTCATCAGCAAAAAAAGAAAAATTATCTTCAAATAGAAATAATGATAAATCAATTGATGAAGAAGAAATTTCAAATCATCCAAATCAAATTAAAAAAGAAATTGATAATTTAGATGAAGAAATATCTAAATTACAATCTCAATTAAAGAAAATGTTAAATAAATAAAACATAATATTAATTAATAAATGAATTTTTTTTTTGATTCTAAAAAATATAATAAATAAACATATATTTCTTTTTTTTATAATAATAAATTAATAAATTAATCTTCATCGGTGAAATATTTAGGATCTAATTTTTTTCTTAAAGAATCTTCTTCTTGAACATGTTTTTTATATTTATCTATTTTTTGCATTAAATCAGAATATATTTCTAATTTATTTTTAACTACTTTTTCTAAACTATTAACATATTCATCCATTTTAAAATCTTCTTCATTTCCAACTCCTTTTACATTTGCTATTAATTCTCCTTCATTTGTTAATAATTTTGCATCATCTTTTATCACTTTCATATGAGTATTTATTAAGTTATCTTCATCTTCTACTAATAATTCTGTTAATTTTTGATATTTAATATAATCATCATCTAATGTTATTCCTTCTTGACTTATTCTTCTTTTTAATATTGCCCAATCATCTTCTTCTTCATTATTTATATTTTCATTTTTATTTGTATTATTATTATTATTATTATTAATATTATTATTATTATTATTATTATTATTATTATAATTATTATTATTATTATTATTATTAATATTATTATTATTATTATTATTATTATTGGTAAAATTATTGTTAACATTTAAGTTATTGTTATTGCTAAAATTGGTATTATAATTGTTATTATTGAAATTATTGTTGGTGTTATTGTTGTTAAAGTTATTACTAGTATGAGGGTTAATCATTTTTTTATTTCCTCCTACCTTTGGTCTACTATATATATTATGTCCTTGATTTGTATTAATGTTGCTTTGTTGATTTATATTATTATTTTGCATATTGTTGAAATTTTGGGGATTATTTTGAGAAAAATTATTTGGATTATTGAAATTCTGTTGAATAATATTTTGATTAGGATTATAATTTTGGTTATTGTTGAAATTATTATTATTAAAATTATTTTGGTTATTGTTATTGAAATTATTGTTGTTGTTATTGAAATTATTATTAAAATTATTTTGGTTATTATTGAAATTATTATTATTAAAATTATTTTGATTATTATTGAAATTATTATTATTAAAATTATTTTGGTTGTTGTTAAAATTATTTTGGTTATTATTAAAATTATTTTGGTTATTATTGAAATTATTATTTTGTTGATTAAGATTATTATTTTGATTTAATTGATTCATATTATTTAAATTTTGATTATTTTGTTCAAAATTTTGAGAATTAATATTATTATCATCATCAACATTCATTTCATAATTTTCATCTTCACAATTTGAATTATCATTTTCCATATTATCCTGATTGTAATCATTTGGATTACATTGTAATTGTTGTTGCATTAAATTTAAATTTCCTGTATTTAAATCATCATCTTGGTTATTATTAATATTAAAATTACTTTGATTTCCTTTAGAAGATTTTGAATTTAAATTTCTTCCACTTAATCCTATATTATTATAATTTCCTCCAAAATGATGTTTAGTTTTTTCTTTTAATCGATCACTATATCTTAAAGTATTTAAACTATGATTAGCACAAGAATAAGAAGGATTAATACAAGAAATCATAATAATTCTACTTTTATCACTTTTACTAACGAAAGAATCTCTTAAAACATGAGTTAAATTACTAGTTCTAAAAGGAACATGAGTATCAGCATTATTTTTTTTTTCTTCAAGAGCTCTAATACATTCTTTAAGAGCTAATAAACTTTTATTAATTTCAGCACCTTCAGCTCTTCTTTGTCTATTATTACTTTGTGTTTCTTGTGCTCTTTCACTTCCTGCTAAATCAACAAGAGATAATTTACCATATTCTTCATCTTCTCCTTTTAATTTCACTATTATATTACATATTGCATGTGATCGAGATGATGTTTCATTTGTTACTGTATTTTTTGTTGTTCTTATTGCATTAGCTGCTTTTATAATTTGATGCATTTCTTCCTTTGATTCTGCTATTTGATTTATTAAACCATATATTTGAACTTTACCATATTTATCATCTAATATTGTTAATCTATTCTTATTATTTAATAAATCATATAATCTACCTCCATATATTTCAAAGAAACTTATATAAAAATCAAATTTATTACCATTATTATTTGACATATTATATAATGCATCAATTGCTATATTTTGAATTCCTTTCATTGTATATGTTTTTCCACTTCCTGTTTGACCATATGCAAAACAAGTAACAATACCTTGATTTAATACTAAATTAATCATTGGAGCTATTGTATATTCATATATATCACTTGTAGTTTCATTTTCATTGAAAGAATTATCAAAAACAAATTCATGGTCTTCTAAATATTTTGTAAAACCATCTACTTGAACTTTACATTCGTGAATTATCATTTTTGGATTTATTACTGAAACACAATCTATTTCTCCATTATTTATTTCTTTCTGTGATAATGGTCTTTTTCTAACTACTACGAATATTTTTGAATTATCTGAATATGTGTGATTTGATTTTTTTAGTTTTGATGTTTCTTGCTTCTTTTTATTCATCATTTTTGAAAATTGAACATCTGCTTCTTTTTGATTTGGAGGTAAATTCTTTTTCTCTTCTTTGGCTTTTCGAGCTTCTCTTCTTTGTTTTAAAATTGCTATTTCTTCTGCGATTCCTCCCTTTTTTAAATTTTTTTCTCCAAGTAATTTTTTCATTTTTTTTTTCTCTTATTTTTTGAAATTTTTAATTTATTTAAGTTTTTTTAATTATATTTCTATCATAAAAAAAATTATTTTTTAATTATAAAAAACAATTTATATTTATCTAAATATCCATTATTTCAACAAGTTTAACTTGTTGCGGTAATCCATCTTATTTAAGAATGAAAACTCATTTAATAAATAAATGAAAAAAAACTTTTAAATAATTAAACCTTTAAATAATTAAATTTAATCTTTATCAACAAGTTCTAAACAAATTTCTTTATTAAATTCCTTCCATTCATTCAGGAATTTTTCTTTATAAATATTTTTTAAATCATCAGAAATTTGAGCAGAATCAATACTAGATAAGCCTATTAATTTAAAATCAAAAAGATCAAATTCCATACTTGCAGCACAGACAAAAAAATCATAATTAACTCCTTTAGTATTATAAAGAGTAGGATCATCATTACTAATACAAATATTAATACCATAATTTAAATAACTTATCCCAGGATGCATTCTTAAATCTCTTACATTTCTTAAAGTTTGATTTGATATTGGATTTACTTCAACACAGATTTTTTTTTCTTTAAATTTATCAATCAATCCTAAATATTTATATAAATTTATTCCATGACCAAATCTCTTTGATTCTAATAAATATCCATCAATTAAATTTTGGTTTCTAAACCTTATACTTTCTCCACAATGAAGTATCCAAGGTAAATATAAAGAATATTCTTTTCTTAAATCATTTGCTTTTAATAACACATTTTTTAATTCATAAAATGTTTTAAAATGATCTTCATCTCCACCTAAGTCCATTCCACATATTATATCTGGATATTTCTTTTTTAATTCAAAACTTAATTTCATTAGGTTTTCTATTCTTTCATTTTTCATATTTCTTAACATTATTATTATTATTCCAAATGAAAAATGTTTATATGTTTTTCTTATTTCATCCAATGCTTCTTGTATTATTGAAAATTCTTCATCTATTGAAATTTTATTTAAATTTTCATCAGTTACTTGATTAGGAAGATATCTTGTTTCAAGTCTATATATTTTATCTTCTAAACATTGTTGGAAATTATTTATTAAATGTTGTTTAAAAAAATTTTTATAAAGATATAAATGATAACAATAAAAGTATTTTGGCATAAAAATTGCAAAAGCTTCAGAATTACTTTTGGCTTTTTCTAATTCATGAGGTAACATACTTAATTTTTCATGGAAAAAATCATAAATTGTTTTATTTGGATTTTCTTTAAAAAAATCATTTAAAATTTCTTTAATATTTTTATCATCATCTCTAGGTTTTTTAGTATAAATTAATCTATAAGGATATTTAGTAATAACATCTTTAGAATAATCTCTTAAATATATATTATCTTTATTTTCATTTACTACATTTGAAATCCAATTAATATCAATTGAATCTTCAAGATGATGATGAAGAAGACATCCTTTTGGCATTTTTTTCAGTAAAGAAAAAAATTTATGTGATTCTATTTCTTTTTTATATTTCATTGCTAAATCATAATGGAAATCTTCATTGAAATTAAATGTTATTTTTGAACGAAATAATCTATTTGCTGTGTCTTCTAATTTAGAAAATTTAATATTTTTATATTTTAAGAGATTTAAATCGTTTTTTATTAAATTTTCTCTTTTCTCTTCATATTCTTTAATCTCTGGATTTTCCATTTTATTTTTTTTTGTTTTTTTATTTTTATTGAGTAAAATATAAAATAAATAATGGAATGGCGTATTGGAGGAATGGATTGGCAGACAATTGGCGGATTGGCGGACAATTGAAGGAACCGTGGAAATGGCGGAATGGAAGAATCCCTATTTTCAGCCACTTACTTAATAGCTGAAAAAACCAGGAAGCAAAAGGCAAATTTTTTTAATAATTTTAATTTTAAAATAAATTATTTAAATATAAATGAA
>JAEEGK010011536.1_pt1 | contig 20164 bp, 11 predicted proteins | sample 8958771 | NCBI WGS metagenome assembly JAEEGK01 (sample SAMN16246547, study PRJNA631951) | gut metagenome | biome: gut microbiome; feature: rumen; material: SC-attached | host: Bos | place: Iran: Karaj | collected 2018-10
AAGTTATGGTGGTTATATGATTAATTGGATTGAAGGACATAGTGATTTATTTAAATGTCTTGTTAATCATGATGGTGCTTTTTCTGTTATTTCAAAATTTTATGGTACTGATGAATTGTGGTTTCAAAAATCAGAATTTTGCCCAAAGGATAAAATTGGTTGTAATCCTTTTGATGGGAAAGATATTAGAGATGGTTATGAAAAAAATTCACCTGAGAGATTTGTTAAGAATTGGAAAACTCCTATGTTAGTTATTCATGGAGGAAAAGATTATAGAGTTCCTCTTACTGAGGCTTTGAGTACTTTTACTAGTTTACAATTAAAAGGTGTTCCTTCTAAATTTTTGTTTTTCCCTTTGGAAAATCATTGGGTACTTAATCCACCTAATCAAATTAAATGGTATCAGGAACTTTTTGATTGGTTTAATAAATATACAAATAATACCAATTTTTCAGAATAATTTGTTTTTTTAATTAATTTATAATAATAAATTGAAAAAGTTATTGAAATATATTTATATTTTTTTATAAGATTATTTAATATTTGTAATTTTGATTTAAAAGTAATTAAATTTAAATTTTTAATATTTAATAATTTTCAATTAATTTTTTAATATGGTAGTTTTTTCTTTGTAAAAAAGAAGAAAATATGGTAATATCAAAAAAATTTAAGATTTCATTAATCATAATAAAATTTTAAAACGATATATCAAATTTAAAATCTTTTTTATTTAATAATTAAAATAAGAATAAATATTATCTTTTTTAAAATCATAAAATATTTAATTAATTTATAATGAAATGAATTATTCACACCTTAATTTAGATGAATTTTAATTTAATTTAGAATAATCCATCAACTAATTTAATTTTTTTCTAATTTAAAAATGAATAATTATAATCATTTTCAAATTAAGAATAAAAATTTAATAACATTTATTTATATTATCATAAATTATATTTTTTAATAATTAATTATATAAATATTTAGAAACTATCTGATTCTGAATCTTCAATTTTTTCCCAAAATTCTTTTTTAACAGAAAAAGCAGAAATTGTAGGTAATTGTAAATCATCTAATATATCAGGATTAATTAATGCAATTAAAAATTCATTTTTTATAATAATATCTTTTTCTTCATTTATACTATCAAATTCAATTCTAGAATTTGACAAATTATTTTTAGTATTTTCGATACCAAAAATAAAATCTTCAATTTGATTAAAACTTTCAATATAATATTTTTCATTTTCATTATATAATATTGTTCCTTTTAAAAATGAAGGATTATTACATATTATAGAATTATTAATTTTAAATGAAGGTAAATAAATTTTTGACATAATTTTTTGTGGTTGTTGATTAATTTTAGAATATATATTTTGAAAAATGTCACAAATATTATTATTTTCTAAAGGATTTGTTTCTAATAAATGTTCAAATGTTTTATTATTTTGAAATTCATGAATTATAAAAGAAATATTATCATTTGTTGAATGAACAAGATAAAATAATTCTGTATTACTAAAATTTTCTTTATATGAAAAAACTTCAATATCACTATTTAAAATTATATTATATGAATATCCATTAAAAGATGTTTTAATAACAGTTTCAAATGAAACTTCAATTTTCATTAAAGAAGTACCTATTAAACTTGTTTTTAATAAATGATCATTAATCATATATGATAATGAATCTAAATTTTCTTTTATAAAATCTTTCATTTCATTAAATGTTCCTAATTGATTTTGAATAAAATCATTTGTTATTTTTTTAAATTTATTAAATTTTAATGATTTTAAAAATTCAATAAAAGTAGAATTATTTTCATGACTAAAACTAATTTTATAATTTTTTTGTAAAATCATTTCAGAAAAAATAGAAATAATTCCAAAATCATTTAAAGCATTAGAATTAATAAATGAAATTTCATTTTTTTCTTCATTTATTGAAAAAGAAACAATTGAAGCAGTTTTTAATTCAAGAACAAATTTCCCTGAAGAAAGATTTAAAATATTATTTTTTGGATTTTGATATTTATATTTTATTTTTCTATAATCTCCATTATTTTCCATATTAACCCATTTAAATTTTACATCATCAATAAGAGATTTTTCAATTTCTTTAATTAAATAAAATTGACCATCTTTATTCCCATAATAAAAATCAATTCTTATTTCATCATAATCTAAATTTTCAGAACAATATTTTAATATATCAATTAATATTTCAGATAAAATATCATTTGTTAATGAACAAACTAAATGAATATTTATACTTTTATTGAATAATGAAAAAGGATCAAATGATAATATAGTTAATCCTTTAATATGACCTTTATTATCTTTTAATAAAATAAATTTTGGATATATTCCTAAAATATATTTTGATAAATTATCTTCAATTAAAAATGATATTTTTTGTTCATTTGGAATTTTTGATATAAACTTAGCAAAAATATTATCAAATGTATAAATATTACCATTAAATGGTTGAACAAAATATTTATATCCTTTTTGGATTTGAATATCTTCATTTATTGTATCTTCAATTATATTTTCTTGTATATCTTCTTCATTTAATTTTTCTTCATTTTCTACTTCACTTTGTCTATTTATTATTTGGTCTTCTAATTTATCTGTTGAATTAATACTATTTAATATTTTTTCTTCGTCATGACATAATTCATTTGTATTTATAATAATTTTAAATGTTTCTTCTTTGTTTTTGTTCATCTTTTCTTTTTCTTCTTGTATAAGTTTTTGAAATGAATTTACCTTTCTCAATTCATTATCTTCACTTTCTATTATAATTTCTCCATTTTTTGTTTCTTTTTTCTTTTCTGTGGCTTTTTTTTCATTATCTATTTCATTAAAATTAAATGGATTATTATTTATTTGAAATGGATTTTGATTATTATTATTTTTATATTTTTGATTTATTGAAATACTTCTAGATATTATATTATCAATCATTTCTAAATCATTTTTTTCAATTCCAAAAATATTTTTATTATTATTGTATGTTTTAATATTCCAAATAATTTCATTTTTAGTTTTATTTTTTTTTGTTATCTTTCTATGTTTATTTCTTTGAATTAAAGGACTTCTATTTTGATTGTTATTTAAAAAAGTTCTATTAGTAATTAATGCAATTGGATTTTGTTTTTTATGAAACCCTTTTCCTTTTTTATTATTAATTGCTTCTATATTTAATTTAATAGGTTTAATTGAATATTCTTTATTTGAAGTAGTTCTATTATTTTGATGATTGATACTCAAATAATTTCCATGTAAATGTTTACTTTTTGATGATTCTATTGAAATTATAGAATTTGGAGATGATAATGTATAATTATGATTATTTATTTTATTCATTTCATAAAAAATTGATTCATTAAATAAAATATATTGATATTCCCAAAGAGATTCAATATTTTTTTTTGAAATTGAAACTTTATCAATATAATTATCGTTTAAATTAAATGAAATAAAAGGTAAACATTCACAATCAAAATTAAAATATTGAGAAAGAGAAGAATTATAAATAAAATCAGTATCATATTTTATTTTTAATAAATAATCTTTTTTAAATCCTTGAATTTTATCAAAATCATATTTCATTTTTAAAACTTCATATGAACTTTCTCTTCTTATTTTATTAAAATTATTTATTATTGAAATTGAAATTATTTTTAATTCATTTAAAATTTTAGATAAATTTTCAATTAATTTTTCTTCATGAAAAGTTTTTTTACTTTTATCATAATTTTCAAATCTTTTTAAAAAGTCAATTATTTTTTCTCTTGATTTTATTTCATGAATTATTTTTTTTATAGTATTATCAATATCTTTTAAATGATTTAATTCATATTTATAAAATTCTTCTGTTTTAGTCATAGGTAATCTAATAATATAATTTTTAAAAAGTTCTTGAAATCTATGAGATACTCCTAATTTATTCCATAAATTTTTGATCTGAATAATTAAATCTTCTTTATCAATATTTTGATTTGCTTTATTTTTTTTAATTGCTAATGGAATTTTATTTTTATTTTGAATTTTTATTTTTTTTGGTGATATTATTAATGATATTTTATTTGCTGATCTATTTCTTGAGTGATTTATTTCTTTTTTTGAATCTTTTTTTAATTTATTTGATGAATTAAATCTTAATTTTGGAATTGTTAATAAAATTGAACTATCTCTTTTATTATCTTTTTGTTTATCTATATTTAATGAATTGTTCTTTTTATCAAATTATTTTTCTGATTCATTTCTATATAATTTAATATCCTTTATTATTCTAAATTTACTCATTTATTAATTTTTTTTATTTATTTTAAAAATTTAAATAAAGAAATTATGTTCAAATATATTTAAAATTGTCAATTTTTTTAACATTTTAATAATATTTAATATTTTATTATAATATAATATTATTTCATGGTATAAATAATTATATATATTTTATTTTTAATTAATTATTAATTTTTTATCAAAATCTTAAAAACATTTTTTCTAAATGCATTCTAAATTAATTATAAAATAATTATTTAAATAAATAAAAAATAGATTTATTTATTTATTGACTATGGAATGGATGAATATTGACAAAGATATTAATCAATTACAAGACATGGATTTTCAATATAAGGAAAATGTTTTCCCATTATATAATGAATCAAATAATATTGATTGGGATAATTTCATAAATTCAAAATCATCATTATCAAATAATTTTGATGAAACTTCAGAAATAATATCAGTTAATAATTGTGACACAAAAAGCACAACAACAAATCAAAATAAAAATAATTTTGGATCAAATAACAATAATTCAACAATCAATTCAACAAATTCAAAAAATGAAATAAATCAAATTAAAAATGGAGATTTAAATATAGATAATAAAATTCAAATTAATTTTGAGGAACTTCCTTTAAAAGAAAGAATGAGAATTAAAAAGGAAAAAACAAAAAGAATTTTAGAAAGAAAAACAAAAAGAAATGAAGAAGATAATAATTTAATTTTTCAAATTCCATTAAATGAATCATTATCAAAAGAAGAAATTAATCAAAAAAATCAACAATTATCAAAAAAAGAGATTAAGATGTTAAGAAATAGATTATCTGCACAAAGAAGTAGAGACAGAAAAAAACAAGAATTTGAATATTTTAAACAACTTACTCAAGATTTACTTAAAGAAAATATGTTATTAAATGAAGAATTAAAAAAATCAAATGAAAAAATTAATCTTTTAACAAATTCTATTCAATTACTTTGTCCAAATTGTAAAAAAATAATAAATGAAAATAATTTATCTTTGTCAGATTGTTGTATAAATAAAAATAATTCAAATATAGGAAAAAAATACACTTTATTAACAGGATTATTAACTGTATTATGTGTATTTGGAACATTAATTTTAGGAAATAGTAATAATAATTCAATATCTAATAATATAAATAATAATATAAATAATAATGAATTAAGAAAAGTTAGTGAAAATATAAAAAAAAATTTTAGTGGATTAATTGCGTATAAAGATATAAATGATTATATTGATAAAATAAAAGAAAATCAAAGTGAATTAAATAAACAAATTCAAATTCCTTTTCAAATTGAAAAAGATTATACTTTAAGAATGAAAAAAAATGAACAAAAAAATAAAATGATGGTTCCATTATCTTATTATAAAGGGAATTCTTTAGACAAAAATGATGAGATTAATCAAAAAGATAATAAAGAAGAAGAGTTTCCTTTAATATGTAAAGATATTTATTCAATTGGGAAAAGGGAAGAATTTTTCAATAATTTATATCAAGAGAAATTAAAGGATAAATCAATCACACATTTTAATTTAAGAGGTGATAAATACAATAAAAAAATTGAAAATAAGAATTTATTTTTAGAATTAATTATCCCATCTGAAAAATTAAATAATAATAATGAAACAAGAATCCAAGTTGATAAAAAAGAAGAAGAAAATTATAAAATATCCTGTAAAATTTTTGATATAAAAAAGGAATATAAATACTAATATAAATTTAATAAACATAATCATATATAATATAAAAAAAGGAAATTGTTATTTAATTATTAACATTATAAAATAGATAAAACAGTTAAATTATAATAATAAATTTAAAAATAAACCATATTTACAAAAAAACATTAACATTACTAACAACAATTTACTCTGTTTTAATATAAATATTAAAGGCTTGTTCACCAATTTTTACTTCATAATTTTCATTCATTGGATTTAATTCAAAAATATTATGATTTAATAAAATCCAAGTTCCATGAGTACTATGTCTTCTTTTCTCATTTCCATCTATAAGACACCATTTATTATTATTTCCATAAATAAAAGTAGCATGTACTCTAGATATAAAATTATTTTCAATTAAAATTGAACATTTTTCTCTTCCTATTGTTATAGGAGAATCATTTGTTTTAAAATTATATTCTAAAATTCTTCTATTTTCAATATTAGTTGAAAAAGAATTTTGATATATTTTAAAGCATAAATTATCATTTTCCCTAATTGATACAGTTATTAATATTTTACCTAAAATTAAATATAATAGCCTAATTTCATTTTTATTTATAAAAAGTTCATTAAAAATTCTAATTGACATAAATAATTTATTTTTATTAAAATCGTTATTTAAATATTGAATAAAATAACGAGTTTTTTTTTTGTCATAAAAGATGACAAATAAAGGATTAATTTTTATTTTTTTATCATATATATTTATTATAATATCATTCTCTATTTTATCAATATTATTTTTAATTCCAAAATATGTTTTACCATCTTTTTTTCTTCTTAAACCATTTTTATAACCTGAAGCATTAATTTTAATTATTTTTCCATTAAAGAAATTACTTGATTTTAAATCTGTTAAAATTAATTTAGGTGCTAATTCAATTTCTTCATCATTTACATGAGAACTAAAAGATAAATTTTCATCTGAAAATTTATTTTCAATTATTATTCCTTTTAAACCTTGATTTATTGACTTTTCAGAAATTGAACTTAATGAAATATAAGATGTTTTACTATTTTCAAGAGAATGATTTTTTGTTAAAAATTTACCACCCAAAAAAAAAGGATTTTTTTTATTACTTCCATCATTCATTTGAGTAAGAGATATTCTTCTATTCAAATTATCTTTTTTTCCATTATTAAGAATACTTAATGTTGAGGATAGAGGATCTTTTGAATTAACACAATTCTTATATTCTCTAAAAGATGAATTTATATTAATATAAAAAATATCATTTTTTTTATTTACTTCATTTTCATTTATTTTAAATTTATTTTCTTTTGAATTTGATGATATATTTGAAATAAAAGAATATCTTTTTTGATTTGTTTCTTCTTTATTATTATTTGAATTTTTTGAATTTGTATTACATGTTTTTATTTTATCATTTTTTTCATCATTTATAATGCCTTTTTCATTTGATTGATTATTATAAATTTCATTTTTTTCTAAAGTACTTTCACAACAATTAAAAAAATTTTTAATCATTGATGTCATTTTATGCAAAGATAATTTTCTTTAAAAAAATAAATATATTTAAATATTTAATTCTGAAATAAAGACAATTATACAATCATTTCTTTTATTTAAAAAAATGAAAATAATGATATTACTAAAGGGAATTTATACTATTAATATAATAATAGTACTAAATTATAAAAAATAAAAAACTATGTAATTGAAAAAAATAATAAATTTAATACTAAAATTTAAAAAATTGGAATTATATTGTTTTAAAATCTTTATTATAAAAGAAATATTTTAAAAATATAAATAAATTTACTTTAAAATATATTTATAATAAAATAGAAAAAATAATTTTAATTAAATTGAACACCATATTTTGATAAAACATTTTTAATTTCTGGATTTGTATTAATTAACTTAACAAAGTTATTCATCTTTTTTTCATATTCAGATGCAATATTAAATAACTCATTATATTTTTTTTTCGAAGATAAAACTTTCTTTTTTAAATTATTAATTTCAACATTATTAAAATTTTCTTTAAACGAATTATCATCTCTTTTAGAAATTTGTAAATCAATATCATTCCTGGATGAAGTATTTAATATTGAAAAAGTATTATTAAAATTATTTGTATTAATTATACTATTTGATAAATTAAGTGAAGGTACAGATATATTATTAAAAATATTTTTCCCTGATTTTGCTATTTTAATAGATAATTCATTTATTTTATGTCTTAAATCAATATTTTCTTTTGATAATGAATCATTTTTTTTATTAATTTCAACAATATATTTCATCAAATAAGGATCTTTTTTCCTATATTTTAATGATATATATGAATTTAATGTATCTTTATCAATTTTTAAAATTTTTTTTACATAATATCTTTTCCATTGTCTTTGAATTTTAATTATATCATCTATAATATTATTATTAAATGACATTTATAATTTTAATATTAATTAAATTAGTTTAAGAACATTTAAAATAAAATTTTTAATTATATTATTTATATTAAAACTTTTAAATAAAATAAAGTTATAATATTTATTAAAATCAATTTTCTATTATCCAAATAAACTTTTAAATAATACTTTTAAAATTATTTGAGTTTCATTTGGTATTTGTTTACAATTTTGAAAATAAAATAATATATTTACTATCATTTCATTATAATTATTATTATCTAATATGTGATTTGTAAAGTCTTCGATAAAATTATTATAAATAGAATCACTTAACTTAAGTAAATGAAAAGGAGAATAAATTATTGTCATAATTTTTTTTTTTTTAATATTAGATAATAAAGTATTAAAAGTGATTGAAATATTATCTTTATAAATGTATTGTTCATTTTCTATATCAGTATTGAAGGCTTGCGCAACTTCAATAATAAAATTTTCTTTAGTTTTATTTTTTGGAATATTAATTTTTTTTACTTTAATATTTAGATTATATAATTTATTAATATCTTCATTATAAATATTTTGATAATTGTATTCATAATTTTTTATATTTTCTTCTTCTCTATAATATAAAGATAAAATTTCTTCAATTAAATTCAAAAGTGATTTATTTGGTAATATATTTTTTGTTGATAAAAATTCAAATATTTCAATAAATGCAAATGCTTTTGATAATAAAGAATAATTTTTATTTTTTAATTGTTTCTGACATAAATTATAATAAACATATATAATTCTATAAATATATTTTCTAAAAGAAACATTTAATAATTGTAAAAGGTTTTTTATCTCATTTTTAAATATATCAATATCATATAACTCAATAAATAAAATAAATATATTTATAGTAGTCATTATTATATATTCATGAATTTTTAATTTTTTATTTTTAATTAAATAATTTTCAATACAATCAACAATTTCATTTTCATTAATTACTTTATAAGGAGGAGAATTTTTTATTTTTAATGAAGGGAAAATTCTTTCAAGTTCTTCTGGTTTTAATTGATTTATTAAATGCATATATTTGAATATAATTGAAGAATCAAAATCAATTTTTTTATATTTATAGCTATATTTTTTTTTTGTATTATCTATTTTTTTTTCTATATGTTCTGAATTAATTTCTTGACCAAAAAATTGTTGTAAATTTTTTTGATAATAAAGATAAAAATTATAAAAATTAATTTGCTCAATTTTATCATTTGTAATATATAATGTATCAATTAATTCAATATAATCAATAGGTTGATCATTAATATTTTTTAAAATTATTAATTCATCAATAATAATATAAATTGTTTGGAGCATTTCAATATAACTATTATCTATAATATAATTTATAAAAGAATCAAATTTTAAAGATTCAAAAAAAATATTAATGAAACTTTTTTCTTCTTCTTCTAAATTTAATTCACTTAAATCTAATTCCACATCAAAAGATGTTTTTTCAATTTTACTTTTATCATATTCAAAATATTTTCCATCACTATTTGGAGAATCTAATCTTTTAAGTTTAATTAAAGGATAAATTAATGCAAAAATATTAACATAAAATTCAAAAAAAACATTTTGAATAAATTTATTTGTATTATTCAAATTCTCATCAGGAACAAAAAAATCAGAATGTAATTCACTTAAAATAAATTTATCATATAATTCTTTTATTTTAGCACCAATTGTCATAATATATTTTCCTATTTTACCATTACTTTTATTATTTTTAAAAATATTTCTTAAATATTCACTTAATTCACTAAATTGTTTATCTTGTTCATTATAATTAATATAATTAATAAAATCATTCTCAAGATCAACATTTATACAAGTTTTATTTGGTGATATTTTTAATAATTTTTCTTCATATTTCATATTAAAACCTAAAATACTTGTATTTGGTTTACCAATTAACATTGAACCTTCAATATTTTTTAATTCATTATATCCTACTGAAACTATTTGCCAATTATACATTGTGTCAAAGGGAAAGTTAAATGATGTTAAAACTAACATAAATATATTTAAAAGTTCTAAACTTGAATAAAAGACATTTACTTGTTTTTCTAAGAATACTAATAAAAAAATTTCTATTATTTCTTCAAATGGTAATAATGTTAAAATTCTTGATATACTTAAATCAAAAAAAGGATATCCTGAGATTTGATTTATTTCTATTTTTTTTTGATTTGGAAGATTTAATAATTCAAGTTCATTTTTTTTACTTGAATATTCTTGTAATGTATAATAACAAAATAAACTTAATGATAATTTTGAGAAAATTGGAGCTGGAACAAAATTTAATATATTATATATTTGAATTTCAATTGGAATTTCAATTTCAGGAATACTAAATTGTGAATGAATTTCTTTACATAATTTATTAAATAATCCAAATAATTGATATTGAGATAATATTACAAAACATTTTGGAGCATAAAGTTTTTTATTCAAATGTTTTATATTAATTTGTTCATAAAAATTATAACAATAACCATTGAAACAAACTTTTAAATTATCAATTGTTGAATTATTTTGAAAAATAAAATTATTAAATGAATTATTCACAACTTGATTACTTTCATTATCTGATGAATAATAAAATGTAGGAAAACTTGGAAAAAGAAAATTAATTAAATTATTTAATGACATCATTTCTTCTTTATAATCAGATGAAATTACACTTAAAATTGAAGGATTAGTTTGAGCATTAAAAGATTTTCCTAAATCTTTTTCATTCATTTTTACTTCTAATATTTCAAAATCTTTTTTTTCTTTTTCAATCAATTTTGGCACTTCATTATTTATAAATGAATGATCATATCCTACTATTAAAAATAATTCAATAAGATTATGTGAAAATCCACAGAAAGAAAATCTTTTTATTTCATTCTTTATATTATTCATTTTTTTTAAATAATAAAAAAAAATATTAAATTTTATTTCAATTTTAATAATTATTTTAATCTAATTTATTTTATAATGAAATACTTTCTTATAATTTTTTAAGAATTAATATCATATTAAATAAATTAAATTTTAATTATAAAAATATTAGTATTTGAATTATATTATTAAAAAATGGAAATTTCTTTAATAGGAATTTTAGGTATATTAGGAAATATTTTTGCATTTTTTTTACAAATAAGTCCTTTACCTACAATAATTAAAGGTTTAAAAGAAAAAGAAATAAAAAATTTAACATTATCATATTTTATAGTAGCATTATTTAATAGTGTTTTTTGGTTTGGATTTGGTTTCAATGAAAATGATAAATACATATATATAATAAATGGAAGTGGAATTATTTTTTTTCTTTTTTATGCAATTTCCAAAATTTATGTTGATTATTCACAAATATATTATATTATTTTTTTTCTCTTATTTTATTTTTCTTTTTTCATTTTAATTGTAAAATATTTATCAGCAAAAACCGATATTTTTATTGCTACAATAATTTCTTGTTTATGGCAATGTACAACAATTCCAACAATGAGACAATCTTTATATAGGAAAGATGCTTCCTTTGTTAATATTATAGTTATGACAATTTCTATAATTAACTTTTTTATATGGATTTTATATGGAATATTTGATAATGTATTTTTAATATCTTTTGTTAATAGTATATGTTTTATTTTTTGTTTTTTTAATATTTATATATATTTTTGGTCTTTAGGAAAAATAGAACATGATTCAAAATTAATAAGTATTCTTAAATTTATTTTCAGAAGTGATATATTAGGAGATATTGATGAAGATAAATATAAGAGATTAAAATTAAGTTTAGGAGAAAGATAATATTTTTTATATATAATATAATTTTAAATTGTTATAAATAATCATTTATAATTAAATATCTTAATTTTTATGAATTTTTTTGATTAAATTAAATTATAATAAAATTTTTTTGAAAAATATTTATATAATTAAATTTTGTTATCCTTCTAAAAATTATTTATTTTCTATATTAAATAAAATAAAAATTATTACTCATTTTTTTTAATGTTAAAAATATAAAAGGATAAAAATAATAAAGTTTTTTTACTCATTATTTAAAAAAATAAATTATATATTTTTGTTTTATAAATATAAATTTACTTAATTAATTTTCAAAATGAAAAAATCATTATAATGAATCATTTAAAAAGAGATAATTTAAGAATATAATCAATATTAAAAAAATCAGAAATTCATTAAATAATATTAAAAAGGTTGATGATTAATACAATTGTTCAAAAATGACTTCAATTATGATGATAATTCAAGTTACAAAAATCAAATTATTATTGATGAAAAATATGAGGAAAAAAATAATTATCAATCTAAAATTTCATAGACAAATAGAAATGATAAAGATTCTAAATTTAATATTTTTTTTAAATTCGTTTTTTAAATTCTAAAACTCATAAACTCATTCCATTTACACCTGAAGAAATTAATAATGCAATATATAGTATATTTGAAAAATAAAAAGATTTAGAAAAGGTTAATGAAAAATATAAAGTAAAATGTATTCATATTCTTATTTTAAAAACTTCAACTCAAGAAATTCAAAGAAAAACTATCAATAAGAAAAAAGTTTATTAACAATATATAAAAATATTATTTAAAAAAACCAAATAGATTTAAATAATCTGACTTATATTATTTTTTATATTTTTAAAAAATTCTTGCTCAAAAAAAAAATAAGTAAAAAAGACACACTTTAAAAAAGAAAAGAGGAATTAATAAATAATATTCAAAGAAAAACAACTTTTACTCTAATAAATACATTTAAAAATAATTTCAATTTTTTTCTAAGAACACCAATCTTTATATTTTTTTTAGTTATATTGAGTCCCTTAATTAAACAAATAATTGTATAATTCTATTTTAAATAAAAATTATTTAATATAATAATTTAATTATAAATAATAAGAAAAAAAAAATATTTTGGAAAAAAATACCATATGTTTTAAAAAATATTTTTTATTAAATCTATAATTATCTTATTTTTTTTCTTCATTTAAAGGTTTATCAAAATTAGGAAATGGATTAATCATATTACCAGGAACCATATCAAATTTATTAAAAACTTTTGGCATAGACATTAAAGGATTCATTTTTGGAATTTTAACCCCACTTAATTCTTTATTTGTAATAGGTTGATTAATTTTGGGTTCATTTTTTTCAAATTCTTCAATTAATTTATCCAAAGCAACTAATTGCTTTGGTTTATCATTTAAAATGTCTTTTGCATTATCAGATAAATAATTTGGTTCAGTCAATAAATTTAATTTATCTATTTTTTGGAAATATTGTTTCATATCATTATATGAATATTTGTATTTAACTAAAAATAAAATTTTTGAATTAAAAAATAAATTAATTTACTATTTATTGAATATTTCAAATTTGAAATGTCAATCTCAATTTCTTGATTTTCTTTTTGAGGAATTCTATTATTATTATTATTATTTTGAAATCTATTTGGTGCATTATCAGAATTAAATCTATTTCTTTTAAAATTATTTTTATAATTTTTCTTATAAATTGGTTTTCTAAAAATAAAATTAAATAAAAAATATAATTACTCATTATTATCAAAAGAAGAAAATCCACTTGCACTTCCTTTTCTCCATGAAAATGCATCTGAATTATTTGATGATTTATCATCATATTTTTTTTCTACTTTTTTAATTCCTAAATTTTTTGCTTCTTTTTGATATGAATTTTTATCAATTTGATCTTTTATAATTTTAATTAACTGTCCTTTATTTTTCATATCATATTTTACTTTTGTATCATCAAATATTAATTCTCTTAATGAATTTTGAGAACAAATTATTGTTTCTTTATCATTTGTAGATAAAATCCAATAAAAACTTTTTTTATATAATCTACTAAATTGTAAATTATCTAATTCAATATTTTTCTCTACTTCTTTTTTATTCATTTTAGGAGGAATATTTAAAATTGAAAATACTGTTATTCCATCAGGTAAATCATAAGTTGCTGTTTCTAAATCATCTGAAATTTTTAAAAAATCACATTTTTTTAATAGATTTGTTAAAACTTCTTTTGATTGAATATATTTTGATACTTCTTTTAATTCAAGTAAAGCATTTATTTTAAATGAAAATTGTTCATTTATTAAATTTGAAACTGAACTATTATCCAAAGATTCTGGAGCTATCAATGGATATAACTATTTATTATTTTAATTAATATATTATACGTTATCCAGAATTTCGTTATCAGTTGATTCCATTTTTAATAAATAATAATAATTATTATTTATGAATTAAATTTCGTTTCCTTAATTATTAACAATATATTATTTTTCTTTTTTAATATATTATTTTTTGTTTTTTTTATTTATAATCAATTTATATTATAAAACATTAAAATATATTTTTAATAAAAAAAAAGAAATAATAACTTTATTCCCTATATAAAAAAATTTAAATAAAAAACAATAGATAAAAATATAAATTAATAAAAAAAATGGAAAATAATGAATTAGATTCATTAAGTGAAAATCAATTTAATCCAAATTACGGAACAATAATATTTAAAGTTAAATATGAAACATATTTAGGACAAGAAGTGAGATTAGTTGGTAGTATTGAAGAATTAGGTCAATGGGATCCAAATAAATCAATTTTAATGTCAACAAATAAAGAAACTTATCCATATTGGATAAGTACTAAAGAAATAACTGGTCCTCTTGGAATGGGATTTTTATATAAATATTTAATTTATGATCATCATTTAAAAAAATTTATTTGGGAAAATGAAGATAATCAAAATAGATTTGTTGAAATTGAACTTCCTGGAAAAATTGAAATAAAAGAAGAAAAAGGAAAAAAAATTAGAACTATTAAAAAAATAAATCATGAAGAAGTTAGTCATTTATCTTTTGTTAATATTGATGATTATTGTGAAGATTTGGATATTCAAAATTTTCCTATTTTAAATAGAGAAATTTTTGATTTATTAGAATATGATTCTATTAAATTAGAAAGTAATCAAATTTGCAAAAATCAACTTATGAATTTAACTTTAAAAATAACAAATGAAGATAGATTAATTATTGTTAGTTCTTTATTACCTTTTGATGTTGAAATTCATGATAATGAAATTTTATTTAATGAAATCCCTGATAATGATATTTATTCTATGATTTATGGAATTAAAGAAAAAAATATTTCTAATATTTATTGGGTTGGTATGTTAAGAAATTATAGAAATTTTTCAGAAGAACAATTAAATTTAATAAGTAATTATTTAATAAAAAGTAATATTATATTAATTATTCCTGAAAAAGATGATTATAAACATTATTGGATTTATACAAATTATTTATTAAAAAATGTTTTTGTTTCAAATACTATAAATGTTAAAGAAGAATATTTTTTAAATTCAGAAAAATATTTTAATGTATATAAAAAAATTAATCAATTATTTGCATTAACAATATATGAAAAAATGAAAAAAAATGATTTAATAATGATAAATGATATTGGATGTATGTTAATACCAAATTATTTATGTCAAAAAAATAATAATGCTAAAATAGGAATTTATTTTCATACTTTATTTCCTTCTTCAGATGTTTTAAAAATAATTCCATATCATATTGAACTTTTAAAATCAGTTTTATTATGTGATGTTATTGGATTTCATGTTTTTCAAAATGCAAGACAATTTCTTACAAGTATTCAAAGAACTTTAGGTTTATTTTATGAAGTTAAAATACATGGTGTAATTATCATTAATTATTTAGGAAGAATTATTAATATTAAAGTTTTAAATGCTGGTATTGATATTGAAAATATTGATTTATTATTAAAACAAAAAAAAGAAGAGTTTGATATTATTAAAAAAGATTTAATAGATTATTATAAATGGAATGAAAATAAATTTTTCTTTTTATCAATTGATAATTTAAATAATTCTTCTGAATTAATTATTAAATTTAATGCATTTTCATTATTTAAAGAAAAAAATGAAAAAAAATTTAAAAAAGAATTATTCTTAATTCAGATTATAAGATGTAATATTGAAGATGACAATGAAGAAATTTTAAATGAAAAACAAAAACAATATGAACATTTAGAGAAAAAAGTAAATGAAATTAACTCAAAATATAATAAAGAAGTAATACATTTATTCAAAGTCGATAAAATAAATATATTAAAAAAATATGCATATTATTCTTTTGTAGATTGTCTTTTTTATCTTCAAAATGGAGAAGGATATTGTCTTTCTATTCAAGAATATATTTATATAAAAAATTACTTTAATGAATCAAGTTATAATATAATTTTAAATGAAAATGAAGGAATGAATTCATCAATAAAAGGTATAAATAAAGTAAATATTTATGATATAAATTCTATAATTAATGGTTTAGAAAATATAATATATAAAAAAACAGAAATTAATAATGAAATAATATCAAAAAATTTAAAATATATTAAAAAAAATGATATATTAAATTGGAGTAAAAGTTTTTTTTTAGATTTAAAAAAAGCAAGTGACACATATAATGATTCAAGTACAAAAATAGGAATGAGTTTAGGTTTAAATTTTTTTTTAATGAAATTAAATTCAAAATTTTCCCATTTAAACAAAAACGATTTAATAGAAGCATATCGTAATTCAAATAAATGTTTAATGTTTTTAAATTATGAAGGAACTCTTCAATTAATAGATGAAAATGATGAAAAAGATGAAAAAGAATTATTTAAACCAAATGAAACAATATTAACATTATTAAATTTACTAACATCAAATCCAAAAAATAAAATATATATAGTAAGTGGAAGAGAAAAAACCTTATTAGAAAAATGGTTTGGAAATATACCAAAATTAGGCATTGCAGCAGAATATGGTTTTTTTTATAAAATACCAGGTAAAAATAAAAAAGAAGAAGAATTTAATCAATTAATAAAAGTACCAGATTGGTCATGGAAAAAAAGTGTTTATTCAATTTTAAAAGGATTTACAGATAAAACTGAAGGTAGTTACATTGTACAAAAAGAAACAATGTTATCTTGGGTTTATAAAGATTGTGATCAATATTTTGGTCATTTACAAGCTTTGGAAATTATAACTCATTTAGAAAATATTTTTGAAACTGACTCTTTAATTGTTTCACATGGTAAAGATTATATTGATATTAAATTAAAAAATGTTAATAAAGGTTATTTTATTTCTAATATTCTTAAACAAGAATATTTAAACGGTGAAGAACCTGATATGATTATTTCTATTGGTGATGAAGAAAGTGATGAAGTAATGTTTAAATATTTAAATTATATTCAATATAATTTAAGAAATGATGATATTAAAATTTTTACTTGTACTATTCAAAGAAAACCATCTGAAGCAAAATTTTTTTTAAACGAACCAAATGAAGTTATTGATTATCTTGAAAGTTTAAATCAAATTAAAAATTGTGAAAATAGTGTTAATTATAGTAAGAGAAATAGTGATATTCAAAGTCTTTTTTTAAATAGTCAAAATGGAAATAATGAAAATCAAGATATTTTATTTATTCATTCTAATACTAAAAGTAATAGATCTGATACTTTTTCAGGAGGAATTCAAAGTTTTGGATTAAATTATTAAATAATTAATAAATTGGTATTTTATATTTTATAAATTGTATTTGTTTAACTAATAATAGTTGGTATATAAAAAATAAAATTCTTTATTCTTTTATTTCATTATTTGTATAATATTCTTTATTGATATAATCATTCTATGAATTTTAATAAATTTTTTAAAAAGATTTTTATTTAAAAATGAATTTCTGAAAAATAAAATTAATATTATGAATTATAAATTCATAAAATAATATTTTGATGAGATATAAATAATTTATTTATTATTTATATTAAGATTTTATTGATAAAAATAACCTATGGCTACTAAGACAGATTTAAATTCTTTATCTCATTTTAAAGAAGAAGTTGTAAATTCTCTTTGTCAAGTTGAAGAAAAAGCAGAATTTAAAATTAGTCAATTTGATTCATATCTGCATAATCAATTAGAAAGTTTTCAAATGAAAATCTCAGAATTATACATGATTATGAATTCATTAACTGAAAAAACGACTAAATTAGAAATGAAAACAGATTCAATATGTAATACTATGCCAAATATTAAAAAATTAGGTGAAACAGTTACAACTTCTGAAATTAAGTTAGAAAATATCGAAAAAGATATTGAAAAAATGAAAATAAAATATGAAAAAAATTTAAATAATTTCCAAGTAAAAGGTATAATAGGTGAATTTTGTAAATATAAATGTTTTAAAGATTTTGTAAATTCAACATATAATGATTTAGGAAATTTAAAAAATTTTAAAGATAAAACAATATATGATGTTAAAAGTTGTAATGATAAAATAATTGCTTTAAATAATAAAATGGAAGCTTGCAAGGCGGCAAATGGAAATTGTATTAATGAAAGATTAAGATTAGTTGAAAAAGATTATGAAGAAAAAATTAATCAATATATGGACCAAATTATGGAAGTTAAAGTTGAAAATTCAAAATATTATCAAAATATGATATCAAATATTGAAAAAACAAATTTACAAATTGTCCAATTAGATAATGTTAAAAATGAATTAAAAAAAAAATATGAAGATTATATTTTAAATTTAGAAAAAAGAAATAAATTAATTAATAATGATTTTAATAATATGAAAGATAATTTTCATGAAATTAATCATAAATTTAAAACTTTATATGAATTTATAAAAGATATTAGATTTAAAAAAAATATTAAAAGCATTTCAAAAAAAGAAATTAACAATATCTTTAATAATAATAGTAATAATGAATTAAATATAAAAAATAATTCAGATGAATTATCAATTGATCATGAAAAAAATGAAGAAGGAAATTTACAATTAAAAGAAGCAAATAATTTTTTAAGTTCTGTTAGTAATTCAATAATGATTAATCAAAATAATTCTCTTTTTTTAAGTCAAAGTACTTTAAATAATGCTGAAACAAATGATATTCAATTACCATCAATTGAAAATAATAAACAATTACTTCATTCACAATCTTTATATCATTTAAATAATGAAAAAATATTTAATAGTCCTATAAGAAAATATAGTTTAGATGGAAAAAAAAATGGTGGAAAATCAATTTTTAAAATTTCAATAAAAAAAAAAAAGAAAGTAAAATCATAAATTCATTATTATTTATATTCAACTTTAACGAAAATGAATTAAAAAATTAATTTGATTTTATATCAAAAATTATTTTAAAAAATAATCATTATAATATTATATATTAAATTTCTAAATAATTTTAAATAGTTTATATAAATCTTTAATTAAAACATTATAATTTAATTAAACATATAAATATGTTTTATTAAAATTATTTTAAATTTTAAAAAGATATAAAATATTTTTAATTTCATAATTATCATTTTTATTTTAATTTATATTTTAATTTTCAATTCATAAAAATAATTTCATTTTTCAAAAAATTTTTAAATATTTATATTCAAATTATTTTAATCAATCATATATTAATTTATTTATTTTACTTTCAATAATATTTTTTAAATTTTAATTATACTTTTTTTAATTTTAAATTTATATTGGGGATTGGGGATTGGGGATTGGGGATTGGGGATTGGGCCCAAT
>JAEEGK010011538.1_pt1 | contig 20163 bp, 9 predicted proteins | sample 8958771 | NCBI WGS metagenome assembly JAEEGK01 (sample SAMN16246547, study PRJNA631951) | gut metagenome | biome: gut microbiome; feature: rumen; material: SC-attached | host: Bos | place: Iran: Karaj | collected 2018-10
TGTGACAATGACGGTCACGGCTCAACCAAATACGGGCACTGAGTCCAGAAGTGCCACCGTTACCCTGAAGTGTGGAACCAGCACCAAGTCATTTACGGTGAGTCAGGCAGGCAATGTCCCTACCGTTGTGCCCGTTGAATCGGTGACATTAGATAAGACGTCAGTTACTTTGGACGTGGACCAGAGTACTTTGCTGAAGGCTACTGTCCTTCCCGAAAATGCCACAGACAAAACTGTGACGTGGAGTTCTTCCAATACCCAAGTGGCTACAGTAGAAGAAGGCCGAGTGACCACAATCAAGGAAGGCGAGACTGTGATTACGGCCAAGGCCGGTGATAAGTCGGCTACGTGCGAGGTAAAAGTGAAGAAATCGGTGGTGCCGGTTGCTTCTATCACGCTGAACAAGACAGAACTCAAATTAAACAAGGGGGCCGAAGAAGTTTTGGTGGCGACAGTCTTGCCAGAAGATGCTTCAGACAAGACCGTTTCCTGGTCAAGCAATCCTACCGATATTGTAAGCATAGATCAAAATGGCAAAGTAAAGGCTTTGAAGGGCGGAAATACAGTGATTACGGCAACAGCTGGAGACAAGTCGGCCACCTGTACGGTGGAGGTAACTGTGCCGGTAGAAAGTGTTTCTCTTGATGTTACTTCGATGACCTTAGAGCCGGGTGCAAAATCTTCTGTCCTTGTCATAATTTCACCGGAGGATGCAACCAACCGGAAAGTCACCTGGAGCAATACCAATCCTTCTGTTGCCACTGTTGATGAGCTCGACAACATAACGGCTCTGACGGTAGGTACAACCGTTATAACTGCTACGGTAGAGAATAAGAGCGCTTCTTGTACAATCATAGTAAAAGAAGCCGTTGTGGCCGTGACTTCTGTGACGCTGAACAAGAGCAAATTACAACTGACAAAGGGGCAAAGTGAATCGTTGACGGCTACGGTCAAGCCCGATAATGCCACGGATAAGACAGTTACCTGGTCCAGCAGCGACGAAACCATAGCAAGTGTGACGCAAAACGGCCGTGTAACGGCCCAAAAGAGCGGAACAGCCACCATAACAGCCAAGTCCGGCGAGAAATCGGCCACATGCGAAGTGACCATTACCACGCCGGTAGAAAGCGTATCGCTGGATAGGACCGCCGTCAGTTTGGAAGAGGGCCAGACCACTACACTAGTAGCCACTATCAGTCCCAATGATGCCGATGATACTAAGGTGGAATGGACAACGTCCAAATCCTCTGTTGTGACCGTTTCCAACGGAGTGGTAACGGCCGTGGCCGAAGGCGAGGCTATCATCACAGCCAAGGCGGGCGGAAAATCGGCCACCTGTGCCGTGTCGGTAAAGAAGAAAGTGGTACCCGTTTCATCTGTGACACTGAATAAGACATCTTTGTCTCTGAACAAAGGAGAGAATGCGGTTCTTACAGCCACTGTGCTACCAGAAAACGCAACGGACAAGGCCGTTACCTGGTCCAGTAGTGATGAAACAGTAGCAGGCATTTCCCAGAATGGTCAGGTTACGGCTCTGAAGAGCGGCAAGGCCACCATCACCGCCAAAGCCGGTGAGAAATCGGCTACCTGCGAGGTGGTCATCTCAACCCCCGTAGAAAGGGTTTCCCTGGATCGCACCTCTGTCAGTTTGGAAGAAGGCCAGACCACCACGCTGGTGGCTACCATCAGTCCTAATGATGCCGATGAAAAGACGGTTGAATGGACTACATCCAATGCATCCATTGCCACGGTTGCCAATGGCGTGGTTACGGCTGTGGCCGAAGGGACGGCTACCATTACCGCTAAGGCAGGTGGAAAATCGGCCACCTGTGCAGTCTCTGTGAAGAAAGCCATTGTTCCTGTTACTTCCGTTTCTTTGAATAAGACCCAGTTGTCGCTTAAGAAGGGCGAGAGCGAACTCTTGACCGCTACGGTGAAGCCTGATAATGCTACGGACAAGTCGGTTACCTGGTCCAGCAGTGACGAGACCGTGGCCAGTGTCACTCAAAATGGGCGAGTAACGGCGTTGAAGAGCGGAAGCGTATCCATTACTGCTAAAGCTGGTGAGAAATCGGCCTCTTGCGAAGTGAAGATTACCACCCCGGTGGAAGAAGTGGCGCTGGACCGTACATCTGTCAGTTTGGAAGAAGGGCAGACCACCACGTTGGTTGCTACTATCAGCCCGAATGATGCCGATGATAAGACGGTCGTTTGGACCACGTCCAATGCGTCCGTTGCCACGGTGGCCAATGGCCTTGTGACGGCTGTGGCTGAAGGAACCGCTACCATCACAGCGAAGGCCGGTGGGAAGTCTGCCCCCTGTGCCATTTCCGTAAAGAAGGCTGTGGTATCAGTGACATCAGTTACCTTGAACAAGAGCAGCCTTGCTTTGACCAAAGGCAAGAGTGAGACGCTCATTGCTACTATTAATCCTGAAAACGCAACAGATAAGACTATAACCTGGACTAGCAGTGATGCTACAGTCGCCAGTGTCACGCAGAATGGCCATGTGACTGCCCTAAAGACGGGACGGGCTACCATTACGGCCAAGGCCGGTGAAAAATCGGCCTCTTGTGACGTGACCATTACTACACCAGTGGAGAGTATTTCACTTGACCGCGCTTCCGTGAGCCTAGAAGAAGGTCAGAGCACTACGTTGGTAGCCACCATCAGTCCTAACGATGCCGATGAAAAAACGGTTGTATGGTCTACCTCCAGCGCTTCCGTGGCAACGGTTGTAAATGGCGTTGTGACTGCAGTGGCCGAAGGCAACGCGACCATCACGGCCAAAGCGGGAGGCAAATCGGCCACCTGCGCAGTGTCGGTTAAGAAAGCGGTGGTGGCGGTAACTTCCGTATCTTTGAATAAGACCACTTTGTCTCTGACCAAGGGAAAGACGGAGACCTTAACGGCTACCGTGAAACCGGACAACGCCACGGATAAAACGGTTACGTGGTCCAGCAGCGATGCCACCGTGGCCAGCGTTACCCAGAACGGCTTGATAAAGGCTGAAAAGAGTGGCAAGGCTACGATTACTGCGAAGGCGGGAGAAAAGTCAGCTACTTGTGAGGTGACCATCACAACCCCGGTGGAAAGTGTTTCCCTTGATCGTGTTTCAGTAAGCCTGGAAGAAGGTCAGACTACTAAATTGATAGCTACTATCAGCCCCAACGATGCAGATGAAAAGACGGTGCAATGGACATCATCCAGTACATCTGTCGCTACGGTTGTTGATGGCGTGGTTACCGCGGTGGCAGAAGGTTCTGCTACAATTACAGCTAAAGCCGGAGGAAAAACGGCCACCTGTGCCGTCTCGGTAAAGAAGGCGGTAGTGGCTGTGACTTCCGTAACGTTGAATAAGACCGCCCTGTCTTTGACGAAGAATCAGAGTGAAACCTTGATAGCTACAGTGAATCCTGACAACGCCACAGATAAGTCGGTTACCTGGTCCAGCAGTGATGAGACTGTTGCGAGTATTACTCAGAATGGCCTGGTTACGGCCCTTAAAAGCGGAAAAGCTACTATTACGGCTAAGGCGGGTGAGAAATCGGCCACTTGTGTGGTAACCATAACTACTCCGGTAAAGAGTATAACTTTGGACCGCACTTCCATGAGTCTGGAAGAGGGGCAGTCAACCACACTTGTTGCTACCATTAGCCCCAGCGACGCCGACGATAAAACCATAGTTTGGACTACCTCCAAGGCCTCGGTCGTGACTGTAGCCAATGGTGTGGTTACCGCGGTGGCCGAGGGTAATGCCACAATTACAGCCACGGCGGGAGGACTATCTGCTACTTGCGCAGTCTCAGTAAAGAAGGCGGTAGTAGCGGTTACTTCCGTCACATTGAATAAGACCACGCTGACCCTAATCAAGGGCCAGGGAGAAGTCCTTACAGCCACGGTGAATCCGGACAATGCTACAGACAAGACGGTGAGCTGGTCCAGTGACGACGAAACGGTTGCCAGCGTTACCCAGAACGGCCGAGTGACGGCCTTGAAGACGGGTAATGCTACCATCACGGCCAAAGCGGGTGAGAAATCTGCTACTTGTAAAGTGACTATCACAACCCCCGTCGAAAGTGTTTCTCTTGACCGCACGTCCGTCAGTTTGGAGGAAGGCCAGACAACCACGTTGGTGGCCACAATTAGTCCGGGCGATGCCGATGAAAAGACAGTGACGTGGACCACATCCAAGGCCTCTATTGCAACGGTTGTAAACGGTGTTGTTACGGCTGTTGCCGAGGGAACCGCAACTATCACAGCTACGGTGGGAGGCAAATCGGCCACTTGTGCTATTTCTGTTAAGAAGGCTGTGATTGCAGTTACATCTGTGACTTTAAATAAGACGAGCCTATCCCTGACCAAGGGACAGAGCGAGCAGCTGTCGGCTACGGTTAATCCCGATAACGCTACTGATAAGTCGGTTACTTGGTCCAGTAGCGATGAGACTATCGCAAGCGTAACTCAAAATGGTTTGGTGACAGCTAAAAAGAGTGGTAAGGCTACTATTACAGCTAAAGCCGGTGAAAAATCAGCCACTTGCGAAGTGACTATTACTACGCCGGTGGAAAGTGTCAGTTTGGATCGCACGTCCGTCAGTTTGGAGGAAGGTCAGACAACCACGTTGGTGGCTACAATTAGTCCGGGCGATGCCGATGAAAAGACTGTAACATGGACTAGCTCCAGTCCATCCATCGCTACCGTGGTAGGTGGAGTTGTTACCGCTTTAGCGGAAGGGAACGCAACCATCACGGCCAAGGCGGGGGGCAAATCGGCCACCTGTGCGGTTTCCGTTAAGAAGGCTGTGGTTGCCGTTACATCTGTGACTTTGAACAAGACGAGCCTATCCCTAACCAAGGGACAGAGCGAACAGCTTTCGGCCACGGTTAATCCTGACAATGCCACAGATAAATCGGTCACCTGGTCCAGCAGCGACGAAACCATTGCCAGTGTAACTCAAAATGGACAGGTAAAGGCCGTGAAGAGTGGGAAGGCCACCATTACAGCCAAGGCTGGAGAGAAGTCCGCTACGTGCGAGGTCACTATTACCACGCCTGTAGAAAGTGTCTCGCTGGATCGTTCCTCTGTAAGCCTTGAAGAAGGCCAGACCACTACGTTGGTGGCCACAATCAGTCCGGGCGATGCTGATCAAAAGACTGTGACGTGGACTACATCCAACGCCTCTGTTGCAACGGTTGTGAACGGTGTTGTTACGGCAGTGGCCGAAGGAGATGCTGTTATCACGGCCTCTGGAGGAGGTAAATCCGCCACGTGTGCGATTTCTGTAAGGAAGGCCGTGGTTGCCGTTACGTCTGTTACATTGAACAAGACAACTCTGTCGCTGACCAAAGGGCAGGGCGAACAGCTTTCTGCTACGGTTAATCCAGACAACGCCACAGATAAGTCTGTTACCTGGTCCAGTAGCGACGAAACTATTGCGAGTGTAACTCAAAATGGCTTGGTGACAGCCCAAAAGAGTGGTAAGGCCACCATCACCGCCAAGGCAGGTGAAAAGTCTGCCACCTGCGAGGTGACTATTACTACGCCGGTGGAAAGCGTTTCTCTAGACCGTTCTTCGATAAGCCTTGATGAAGGCCAAAACGCAACGCTGGTAGCCACAATCAGTCCTGGCGATGCTGATGAAAAGACAGTGACGTGGACCACATCCAAGGCCTCTGTCGCAACGGTTGTGAACGGCGTTGTTACGGCAATGGCCGAAGGCAATGCGATCATCACGGCTTCGGCAGGGGGCAAATCGGCCACTTGTTCCGTGACGGTTAACAAGGCGTTTGTTCCTGTTGCCGGAATCTCTTTAAACAAAGAGGAGACTCGAATTGCCATAGGCTCTTCCGAGACATTGGTTGCCACTGTTTTGCCGGATAATGCCACCGATAAGGCAGTGACATGGCGAAGTTTGGACACTTCCATAGCAACGGTGGATCAAAACGGCAGAGTTACAGCCGTCTCCAGTGGCTGGGTTCAAATAGAAGCAAAGGCTGGCGATCGTTATGCATATTGTTGGGTTTACAGTTACATTCCGGTATCGGGAATTACTTTGTCCGATAATAGCGTCACTGTAAATTTAAATGAAGGCCATTATCTATATGCAACCATTCTTCCTGATGGCGCCTATACGGAAAGCTCCGTTCAATGGCAATCATCTAAGCCTGAGATTGTTTCCGTCGAGCAAGAAGGAACGGGACTAGTTGCATATGCCAAGGCTCTGGCGGCCGGATCGGCAACCATTACTGCTACCATTGAGGGTTTTTCTGCATCTTGTTCTGTCGATGTGTCTGTCCCCATTAGCGGTATCACCTTAAATAAAACCGAATTAACTTTAGAGAAAGGATCATCCGAAACGCTTATTGCGACGATTCTGCCAGAAGATGCCACCGAAAGCCATATTGAGTGGTCTTCTTCGGATGAGAACATAGTTAAAGTTGATAATAATGGAAGAGTCACAGCTATAGCTGAAGGGTATACTTATGTATATGCAAAAGCCGGAGGCTTAACGGCATCTTGTTCGGTTAGTGTTACTGGTCTGCAGGTGGTAAGTATAACGATTGATAGGGAATACTTGGAATTAGCTTATTCATCTTGGGGAGGAGAACGAATTGTTGAAACTGTGAGAGCAATTATTACTCCGGAGGCTGCTAAGGAAGACAATTCTATTTCTTGGAGCGCCACATACGGGATAATGCTATCTGCTTATATGGGAGAGGAGGTTCAAGTGTATCAGAACGTGATTAACTCAGGAGAAGGAACACTTTATGCCCGTTCAGGTAATAAGCAAGCTACGTGTTTGGTTAGGATGGTAAATGTTTCATTCCCTTATGAAAACAGGTATGTAATCATAGAAAAGGGAAAGCCGTTCCAATTACAACCTATATTTACTCCGGAAAGTACAGTCTTCCGAACGTTGGAATATACTTGTGAGGATACCAGTGTGGCAACAGTTTCAAGTAATGGTGTCCTTACAGGATTAACGGAAGGATTAACGACCGTCGTTGTAAAGTATAAGGGCGCGATAATGGAGCGCCTAACAGTAAATGTGAAAAAGAGTTCCGCAGAAGGAGACGGCATTGAGGGATTTGATGGAGAAACTGAAAAATGGTAATCCGACATAGCTATGAAAAGAGTATTCAATACTTTTGTCAGCCTTTTTACGATAGTATTATTAGGCGGATGTATTAGAGAAGGGATTGAGACCGGTGCCCCTAAAGTGATAAGCGAATTCAAAGTGTCCATTGAAGCTGAATCTGCTACAAAGGCTATCTTGGATTCAGAAACAGGCGAGGTTACCTGGGACCAATACGGTGATGTAATAGGCGTTTTTAGCGATCTCCACCCAGACATTATTGAATATGTCTGGGATAGATATGAGCGAGATTCAGAGGGGCGTGAAATATTCCGTGGGGAAGCTATTGAAGGTAACCATTTTTATGCGGTATATCCATACTCAGCATATGCAGATGAGAATGAGGAGTATTATGATGATACTTATACAATCAAGAAAGATCCTGATAATCCTTTACGGATTCGTTACTATTTGCAGCCTGGTTCATTGAATCGCGGAAGTAGTACTTGGACAGGACCTGTTACATTGATGATACCGATGGTCGCCAAAAGCGACGATGCCTATTTTAAGTTCAAACAAACGGTAAGTATTTTTCACTTTAAAATAAAGGGGGAAGGCTATCTTCCATGGGTAATTCTTTCGGGCAATCAACACGAGCCTGTTCAAGGTGATGGGTATATTGATATGTCTGAAGATTCTCCGGTTTACAAATTGGATTATTCGAAAATCCCTCCTTATGATCGAATGGCAGTTGTCAATAATGCCCAACCCAATGGTAATTATTTCGCTAACGCAAGTGTGGATATTGATCATTTTCATCTTGAAGGTGATGATGAAATTGATATTCTTTTTGCACTTCCTCCGATGGTGTTCGAGAAAGGGGTGTCACTGCGTTTGCAATATTCTCGTTATTTTAATGAGAATAGTGAATGGGTTGGGGAGGATGAAAATGTAACGAAGGTAACGGCAAAGAGAATCACTGCAAGCCGGGGGAAAATTAAGCATTTTACTATAGTAGACAAGGAGATTGTGGAACTGGAGAATGAGAATGGCTCTGATGAAGAAAAGGAAGCCCTTATGGCGATTTATAATAAGATGGGAGGAGATTCTTGGACTCATTCGGATAATTGGGGGACAGATGCTCCATTGAAGGACTGGTACGGAGTCGTTGTTGATGATGGTGTGAGTGGGGTGGGAAATGGACGCGTTATGGGTCTTCAATTGAATAATAACAACTTATGTGGCATCATTCCAGAAGAATTAGGGGATCTTATTTTCATTGAGTCTATTGACTTTAGTCATAATAGTATTACCGGCTCGTCGGAATACATGGAACCGCTCAAAAATTTATGGTCTCTTAGTTTGGTAGGTAATCCATTAGATCAGTTCCCGATATCTTTGTTTAGGGGGGGAGATCTATTATCACTCGGACTTTCTTTGCCAGAAGGTCAGTCAATTCCAGAGGAACTTTACGAATATGGAACGAAATTGGAATCGTTAACGTTAGAGTGTTCCTCTATTTCGGGTCTCGATAGGTTTAAAAGTTTGTGGTATTTGTCTTTATCTGGATTAAAAGGAGAGATCCCCGATAATTTGTGCGATTTGCTAGAATTGAAGAGATTAACAATTGAATCGGGGTCCTTGTCAGGGACAATACCGTCAGGGATTGGTAAACTAATAAACCTAAATAGATTAAATATTGTTGGCCCGATAAGTGGCCCTATTCCTGAAGAATTGTTCCTTCTTCCTAATATTGAGGATATTACAATTGAGTCAAACTACCTTACAGGTCAGATACCTTCTACAATTGGGAATTGTCATGAACTGGGCAGTCTTAGAATCGTTGGCCCAATCTCTGGTCCTCTACCTGAAGATTTATATGATTGTACTACTCTTTATAGTCTTGAAATTGGTGGGGCAGATTTAGGTCAGCCTATCTCTCCAAATATCTCAAAATTAACAAACCTGCATTTCCTTTCTCTATGTGATTGCAATTTGAGAGGGAACATTCCTCCGGAGTTGTTTTCCATACAGTCATTGTCAACAGTGTATTTGACGGAGAATGTACTAACTGGAAACATTCCAGTAGAGCTAATTTCCAGCAATGTGAGTAGTATTTCGTTGGCATACAATGATTTAAGCGGAGTTGTTAATCCGGCTTTTAAGGATTGGAAGTATTGGACTCAGTTGTGGGCAGAGATTGTGGTGAGCAATTTTGGGTTGGATTGTAGTCAGGCTATGCCACGCTTCACACAAGATTTCTCGGCAACGTGTACAGATGGAACGAATCTTTCTTATTACACCACCATCAATAAACCGCTTAATATTATCTTTCAATGGGAGGCTGGAGAACGGCAGTCTACAAAGAAGTGCCGTATGTTAAAGAGCTTATATAATGAATATTTAGACAAGGGATTGTTGAGCTTCTATGGGTGTGCCCCAGGTGCGAAAGCATATGACGCAATGCCATATATTGACAATCAGCAAATGCCATGGAAAAACTTTATTCCTGAGCATTCCCCCATTATTGATTTAGCCCCGATGGTCTTTGTATATAACAGTTCGGGAGAAATGGTGTTTACTGATTTGATGGACGATTTAGATGATCTTCCAAGATTTATTGCGAATTATTTTGGACTAGAGTATACTGAGTATGCGTCATCGGATTATTCTTCAGATGGCGTGGTGCACATACTTCATTCGAAGACAGAAGGGAAAGGAGTCAGTATTATCTTCTTGGGAGATGCTTTCTCTGATCGTCTGATTGCTGACGGAACATATGATTCCTGGATGAGGAGAGCCTATGATGCTCTCTTTGAGGAGGAGCCCTATAAATCGTGTAAGCATTTATTCAATGTCTATTATATTGATGCTGTGTCAAAGAATGAAACTTATAAAGGGGAGACTGCATTAGGATCAAGCTTTACTAAAAATATCGCGGATATGGTAGATGTTGGCGCGAATAAAGACAAAGTTATTAATTATTTGAGATTAGTTTTATCAGACGAAGAAATCAGTGATGCCGCCGTCTTGGTAATACCCAATAGAGATATATATGGAGGAACCGCTCATTATTACCTTGAAGGCTCCGCTGATTGCGACTATGGACGTGGTGTATCAATAGCATGTGTTCCTGCATATGAAGAATATTCGGGATTTAATCGGTTAGTTCTTCACGAATATGGCGGTCATGCCTTTGCTAAACTAGCAGACGAATATATTGATGCGAGTGCTGCTGGACGGAGAAAAGGATCTATCGATGAGGGGGAGGCCTCATTCCTATTGGCTCTCCAGCAAAGGGGGTATTACAAGAATGTTGATGTTACAAACGATCCCAATCAGGTATTATGGTCTCGTTTTTTAAGTGATGAGAGGTATGCCGATGAGGGCATCGGCATCTATGAAGGTGCTTATACGTATCAGAAAGGCGTGTATCGACCCACGGAGGAAAGCATAATGAACCATAACACAGGCGGCTTTAACGCTCCGTCCCGTTATGCCATCTGGTACAGAATCAATAAGCTGGCCTATGGTGATGAGTGGACGGGTACATATGAAGACTTTGTTGAATTTGACTTGGCTCACCGTCCTGCCACTACTAAGGCGAGTACTCAGTCCAGAAACTTCGTAGAGCAGCGTCTTCCTCCTTTACATCCGCCGGTGATTGTGGATAAGGACTGGCGCGAGGTGGTTAGTGGACGGTGACTGTGATGAAATAGCACTTCCGGTGCGGTAGACGTGCCTGATTCAGGGACGTTAACCGCAAATAAGCAGTTTTACGTTGTAGACGTCCCATATTTTGGGACGTCTACTGCAAATGGGGGTGTTCCCAGCATCGGTTGGCCCGAAAACCACAAATGTTTTTTCAAAGAAAAACATTATCTTTGTATGTTGAACAATTAGTGTGTCTATGGAAGCGTTAGAAAATTCTATTAAGCTTTATTACAATACGGAAGTAGAGAAACTGCAGATGCCGGAGTACGGAAGAAACGTGCTCAAGATGGTGGAGCAGCTCAAGGATATCCCGGACAAGGCCAAGCGTACGGAGCAGGCCTATGCCGTGGTGAAGGTGATGGAGAGCCTGAACCCGCAGGTGCACCAGCAGGAGAACTTTGCCCAGAAGCTTTGGGACCATCTGTTCATCATTGCCGGCTACGACCTCGATGTGGATTCGCCTTTCCCCAAGCCGGAACCGGAGGTGGTGAACAGCCGGCCGGACCCCATTCCGCTCAATACCAAGCCCATCCGTGCCCGTCATTACGGCCGAAATATTGAAAGCATCCTGGACCTCATTGCCAAGGAACCCGAAGGCGAGGTAAAGACCGCTATGATTCGCTCCCTGGCCATCTATATGCGCCAGCAGTACCTCATCTGGAACAAGGACACCGTGGCCGACGCCACCATCTTCCAGGACATCGAGCGCCTGTCCGGAGGCCGCGTGAGGGTGCCGGAGGGCATTGAACTGTCCAAGATTTCGGCCGATGCCAACTTCAACCGTCCGGGAATGAACCTGAACTTCGGAGGCGGCAACAAGGGCGGCAAGTTCAATCGCAATTACAGAGGTAAAAAAGGCAAGAAGTAATGAATCCCTTCAAGAAGTGGTGGAACGGACAGAGCGAGCGGAGGCGTGACGGCCTTCGCTTTGTGGGTATTGCTATAGTATTGCTGATGACGGTGATGGTTTCCATTTCCGTTATCTCCTATGTCCTTACCTGGCAACCGGACCAGAGCGCTTTGGCATCCGGTGAAAACGTGCACAACGCCGCCGCCGAGGGCGGTCTGTCCCTGGGCCACTTCCTGGTAACGGAGAGCTTCGGCCTGGCTTCTTTCTGCCTGGTCATCTTCCTGTTGGGATGGGCCATCAAGCTCATCTGGACTGCTTCGGGCATCCGGGTGCGGCGGTGGTTCTTCGGCCTGCTTACCCTTACCTTCCTTCTTTCCTGGATCCTGGCCTTTGCAGACCTCTTCACCCCCTGGAACTACCTCTTTGGCGGTGGTATGGGAGGCCGTGCCGGTGCTGCCCTGGTGGGCTGGGCCGTGGCTAAGACCGGAGAAATTGTGACGGGTCTGGCTCTGCTGCTGCTCCTCGCTTTGTGGTGCTTCTTTATGAGCCGCCGCTTCTACGACTGGATTATGGGCCACAAGCGTGAGATTCCGGAGGTGGATGAAGCATCAGAGATGCCGGTGGAGACCACGGATACTATGGAGGTGGAAGAGGAAGGAGATACGCTCGACCCTTCGGGCCTCGGTATGACAGAACCTGAACCCGAACCGGAGCCCACGCCTATGTTTGTGACTTCTCCCACCCACGTGATTCCCGGTCAGGCCGGGAATGACGGAATACGGGTAGGGGATGACGAAAACTCTGAAGAAGGCATCAACATTGTCAAGGACAATACCCTGGAGCAGGAGGTGAAGGAACCTCTGAAGCCCATCGACAACCGTCTGGATCCGCCGGACGGCCTGCCCAAATACAAGACCCCGGAACTGAGCATCCTGGGAGATTATGCCAACGCCCGCCACGAGGTCCAGCAGGAAGAACTGGTGCGCAACAACACCAAGATCCGCAACACCCTGGCCAACTACAAGATCCAGGTGCGGGACGTGACCGCCATCGTGGGTCCTACCGTAACCCTGTACAAAGTGTACCCGGCCCCGGGCGTCAAGATTGCCGCCATCAAACAGCTGCAGGAAGACATCGGCATTAGCCTGGGAGCCCGCGGCGTGCGTATCACCACGCTGTCCGACTCCGTGGGCATTGAGGTAGCCAACGACGTGGCCTCCATAGTGCCGCTCAAGTCCCTCCTGAACGACGCCTCCTTCCGCGACAGCAAGGCCGAACTCCCCGTAGCCATTGGCTACACCATTTCCCAGCAGGTGAAGGTCTTTGACCTGACCGACGCCCCCCACCTTCTGGTAGCCGGTGCCACCAAGCAGGGTAAGTCCGTGGGCCTGAACGTGATTGTGGCTTCGCTGCTGTATTCCAAGCACCCTTCGGAGCTCAAGTTTGTGTTCATCGACCCCAAGATGGTGGAGTTTTCGGCCTATGGAAAACTGCTGCACCATTACCTGGCCGTGCTGCCCAACGCCGCCAGCGAGCAGGACGAAAAAGAGCGCGCCATCATCAAGAACGCCAAGGACGCCGCCGCCGTGCTGCAGTCCCTGTGCATAGAGATGGACGCCCGCTACGAACTCCTGTCCAAGGGTATGGTAAACAACATCAAGCTGTACAACGCCAAATACAAGGAGCATCATCTGAGGGCCGATGAAGGCCATCACTTCCTTCCTTATATTGTAGTGGTCATTGATGAGTACGCAGACCTCACTATGTCGGTGGGTGCCGGTCCGGAGTCCAAGGCCCTGGCCCGCAGCATCACCACCTCGGTCATCCGTCTGGCCCAGAAGGGCCGCGCCGCCGGTCTGCACGTGATCCTGGCCACCCAGCGTCCTACCGTGGATGTGATTACCGGCCTCATCAAGGCCAACTTCCCTATGCGTATTGCCTTCCGCGTTACTTCCCGTATTGACTCCTCCACCATCCTGGACCAGCCGGGAGCCGACAAGCTGATTGGCCGCGGAGATATGCTGCTGTACAGCGGCGTGGAGATGGAGCGCGTGCAGTGCGCCTTCATTGGCAACGACGAGATTACGGATCTCACCAACGCCGTGGGCAACCAGATTGGCTATCAGAAGAGCTACAACACTCCTTACTATCTGCCCGAACCTGCACCCACCGAAGGCGAGGAAGGCTCCGGCGGAATGGTGGATATGAAGACCCTGGACGAGCGTTTTGAAGAAGCCGCCCGCACCGTGGTGCTCAATCAGAGGGGCTCTACGTCTGACTTGCAGCGCAAGCTTGGCATGGGATATGCAAAAGCAGGAAGAGTAATGGATCAGCTGGAAGCCGCCGGCATCGTGGGACCGCAGAACGGGGCCAAACCCCGCGAGGTCCTGGTGAAAGACCTGGCCGAGCTGGACGAAATCCTGCAGCATTTCCTGAACCAATGAGAAGACTCTTAAGCATACTCTTTCTTTCGGCCCTTTCCCTGGGCGCCCGCGCGCAGGAGGGGATTCCTCTGCTGGATAAGGTGGAGGGGCACCGTGTTACGTTCCACTATACTTACTCCCTTTCCCAGAAGGGGGGAGAGTTTGCCCAGATTACGGACGGAGACGTTACCCTGGAAGGCAACTGCTACAAACTGCAGGGCCTGGGGATGGAAGTAATCAGTGATGGCACCACCCGCTGGACCCTGGACCGCGAGGCCAAGGAAGCTATGGTGGAGACCGTGGAGAAAGAAGATCTCTTTACCAATCCGGCGCTCTTTGTGGCCTCTTACAAGAGCCATATGAGTCAGCTCACGGTAAACGGACAGGGCAAGGACTGGCTGGATGTAACGCTCAAACTGGACGACGAAAACAGCGCCCGCTTCCTGCTTAAGGACATTGTCTTTATGCCCCTGCAAGGAAAAAGCGACTTCTCCGTGGAGGAGAAATCGCTTCCCGATTTTCTGATTACAGACCTGCGTTAGTCTTTTACGCAGCGCACGCTCAACGCCAGGGTGGTCTTGTCTCCCTGGCCTTTTTGTATGCGGTTCTCTTTCTCGTAGATGTAACGGAATTCTCCCATATCACCCTTTGAGTCGCTGGTCCAGAAGCAGGCGTATTGTTTGTAGCCGTCTTCAGGGGCTCCTTCCAGCGTGAGGTCAAGATAACCAACGGGGAGGGCGCAGAACTGAAGGCTGTTGGTGATGGGAACCTCGGGCCAGTAGTTCCAGAAATCCTTTTCTACAAACTGGGCATTGACCATAGCGTTACCGGCCACGGTACCCAGGCACTGGTCAAACTCTTCTCCGCTGGGAAGGTGCCATCCGGCGGGGCAGGCGTCCTGGGCTTCCACCCAAGAGTAATACTGTCCAAACAGGGAGGCCAGAATCTCGGAATCCTGGTAATAGTAACCGGAGTTGGTTCCGTAGAGGTTGTTGGCCATCCACGTCTTTCCTCCCAGTTCGACGGTCATAAAAGTACTGCTGGCAATATCAATTTTGGGAAGGTCCGGAAGACCGGTGATGGCGGTGGCAGGGTCCACTACCGTAAAGGAAATGGAGGCCGAAGCGTTATAGAAGCCGGTGCCGCCGAAGGCATAGCAATACAGGGTAAAGTTGCCGGGCTCGTCCAGCAGGAGTTCGTAGGGCGGGTTGGATACATCTGCATCCGTGGTGGTGGTGTCACGCTGCGTATCGGTGTTGAGCATAAAGTAAATGCCAATCTTGTCCGGGAACGTCTTGCCGTCGGAAGAGACAATATCGCTGATGTCGGGGGTTACTATAAGGGTGCTCCCAATTCCCATAAACGTGGAATGATTGCTGTCCAATTCAAGCCCGGAAAGGGTGGGAGTGGTGGTTTCGTTATTATTTTTTTTGCAGCTAAAGGCCAAAAAGACAAGAAGCAGCAAGGCGGTGCAGAATAAGGTTTTTTTCATCTTTTTTCGCTTGTATCCTACAAATATCGCTATTTTTTTATAAATTTGCACAAAAATCTTGCCAAGATATTAGACACGCTATGAAAAAGCTTTTGCTCATATGGGCCCTGTTGTCATTCGTACTGGTTTCGTGCGGAGTGCAGAAGGATGAGTATGTGCAAATTAGCGGCTATGCCCAGGGAAACAGCTACACCGTCAAAATCAATATGAAGGGCGTGCAGGTTCCCGTGGAGACGGTTAGAGACAGTATCGACGCCCTGGTGGTCCAGATTGACACCACCCTTTCCGGTTATAATAAGAAATCCCTTCTTTCCCGTTTCAATGCGGGAGAAAAGATTCCTTCCACCCAGATGTTCCTGGATATGTACCGCGTGGCCTACCGCCTGTGGGAGCGTTCCGGAGGAGCCCTTGACTTTGGCGCCGCCGCCCTGTACGACGCCTGGGGCTTTGGTTTCCGCAACAGCACCTTCCCCACGGACGAAGAAGTGGCCAAACTTCTGGAGCAGTGCGGCATGGGACATCTTCCGGCAGAGCTTCCGGTAACGGACGGCTACATTGACCCTGCCGTTATGGGTTATCCCCGGCTCAACTACAACGCCATTGCACAGGGATACAGCTGCGATATCATTGCCAAGTATCTCTACAGCCTGGGCGTTAAGGATATGCTCATTGACATTGGAGAAATCTGGTGCGACGGAATGAGCCCCTCCGGCCAGCCCTGGTCGGTAGGTGTAGACCGCCCCATTGACCGTGTAGACGGAGAAGAGACGGAAGCCGGCCTCAGCGGCATCTGGAGCTCGGAAGGCAAACCCGCCGGCATTGTGACTTCCGGTAACTACCGCAAGTTCTACATCCGGGACGGCCGCAAGTACGCCCACACCATCAACCCCCGTACGGGTTATCCGGTTCAGCATAACCTCCTTAGCGCCACGGTGGTTTCTTCCACCAACGCCGCAGAATCCGACGCCATTGCCACCTGGTGTATGGTAACCGGTTTGCACGGCGCCCAGGTGCTCATTCTGGGAGACCCCAATCTGGAGGGCTACCTCATCTACACAGACGACAACGGAAATATGAAGGAATGGGCTTCTCCGGGCTTTGCGCTCAAGAACTAATTACATTCCGGCAATCACTTCCAAAATGAATACTAACAGACGGCTCAGGCTGTCTGTTATTTGTATCAGGAAGCCGGGACACAGGTTCACGGCATCCAGGATTAGGGCCGAAACCGCCGAAGTAAGCAGTCCCGTTGTAAGGGGAATGCAAAGAAGGTTGGTGAGCAGAAAATGCCGGGGGAAGGTATGGAACTTAAGCCACGCCAGCGGACCGGTAAAGACCTGGCAGGATATAGCCAGGGCCGAAGCCTGCCAAATGCGCCGGAAAGGATCCCATTTGCTGCTGGAGGGGTACCAGCTTTCCAGCACGGGATAGAGGATGAAGATGCCCGCCATGGCCAGGTAAGACAGCTGGAAGCCCACCGTCCGGATTACGGAAGGATCCAGCACCAGCTGCACCAGAAGGGCCAGACAGAGCACACGGGAAGGCTTCCGGGGCCTTCCGCTAACCCGCAGCAGTTCCCCTATGAGAATGAAGAGGTACGCGCGCACAATGGACGGCGAAGCCCCCGTCATAAGCGTAAAGAAACCGCCGCCCAGGCCAAAGAGCACGAACCGTGCGATGGCCGCCGTCTGCGACCCGCCCCAGGGCTTGGTGAACTTGTCCAGAAGCAGGTAGATGATGCCCATATGAAGGCCCGACAGGGCCAGCAGGTGGGAGGCCCCGCTGGCGCGGAAACTCTGCACCACATCGGCCTCCAGACCGCTCCGGTCGGCTGTAAGGAAAGCCTTGAGGAGGGGAGCTGTGACATCGGCCCGGAAGGGGAGGGCGTCTATGCGTGCGCGGAGGGCATCGGCCGCCCCCAAAGCCCACATTTGAAGGGCCGAAGTTTCCTCCATTCCCGGCAACGACCGCGACAGGGCGCAGAAAAAGCCCAGCAGCAAAAAGGCCGCCCAGATGAGGCCCACGGCCAGTTTGTCCGGCGCCACGCGCAGCTTGTTGCGGAAGAAAACGGGAAGAAGCAGGAAGGGGAGAAGGAGGCCGCTCCAGGCCCCGGCCGATGCAGCCGAAACCATTGTTCCAGCCACTACGCCAACGGTGAATAAACCCGAAAGCGCTTCTATGCTTTTCGCCTCGGCCATACGTGCGAAATTAGTAATAATTTCGTATCTTTGCACAGATGTACTGAATTTAAATTCAAACCATATGATCATTCTCGTCATCAACTGCGGAAGCTCGTCCATCAAGTACCAGCTTCTTGACATGAAAAGCGACGACGTATTTGACGTAATCGCCAAAGGTATAGCAGAAAAGATCGGCCTTCCTGCCGGCATTCTCCAGTATGCTCCCACCGGAAAGGACAAGATTGTAACAGACGTTCCCATCCCGGATCACAAAGAGGGTATGAAGCTCATCCTCAAGGCCCTCACCAACCCCGAGACCGGCGTTCTCAAGAGCCTGGAAGACATTGAGGCCGTGGGTCACCGTATTGTGCAGGGTGGAGACTTCTTCTCCGGTTCCGTGCTGGTGAACCAGGATGTGCTGGACAAGATTGCCTTCTGCGCAGACTTTGCTCCGCTGCACAACCCGGCCCACTTGCTGGGTATCCACGCCATGCAGGACGCTCTTCCCAGCGTGCCCCAGGTAGTTACCTTTGACACCGCTTTCCACCAGACCATGCCCGCCTACGCTTACATGTACGGCCTGCCTTACGAGTACTATGAGAAATACCGCGTGCGCCGCTACGGTGCCCACGGCACGTCCCATCAGTTTGTAGCCGGTGTGGGTGCCAAGCTGGCCGGCCTGGATATCAACAACTCCAAGATCATCACCTGCCACCTGGGCGCCGGCAGTTCCATCTGCGCCATCCAGAACGGCAAGTGCGTAGACACTTCCATGGGCTTCACCCCACTGGAGGGTATGATCATGGGTACCCGTGTGGGTAACATCGATGCCAACGCCGTTCTCTATCTGGAGAAGAAACTGGGCGTGGACCCCGACGAAATGACCACCATTCTCAACCGCAAATCCGGCTTCCTGGGCGTATCCACCAAAACGTCCGACGCCCGTGAACTGGACGAACTGGCCAACAACGGAGATCCCAAGGCCAAGCTCGTGTTCAAGAAGTTCACCTACGATATCATCAAGAACATCGGCTCCTATGTAGCCGCTATGAACGGAGTAGATCTCATTGTGTTCACCGGTGGTATTGGAGAGCACAACAGCCGCCTGCGCCGCCGTGTGCTGGAGAACTTCTCCTACCTGGGCCTCAAGGTAGACTACGAAGCCAACGTGGCTTTTGGAGAGGATGCCATCATCACCACCGAGGATTCCAAGGTCAAGGCTGCCCTCATCTGCACCAACGAGGAGCTGGTGATTGCCCGCGATACCATGCATTTAGTACTTGAAAACCAAGAATAAGAAAATGATTACCAATTTTAACGATCTGTTTACCGAGCTCAAGGCACAGGGCATCTGCAAGAGAATGGTAGCCGCCTGGGGCGTGGATTCCCACACCATCGAGGCCGCTTCCCTGGCCAGCGACATGGGCTTTGTCAAAGTAACCCTGGTGGGTGACAAGGACCTCATCGCCAAAGTGTGCGAGGAGTGCAAGATTGATATGGGTAAGTTCGCCATCGTAGACGTGAAAGACGAGCTCAAGGCTGTGGCCGAGGCCGTCCGCATGGTACACGACGGAGAGGGCGACGTCCTCATGAAGGGCCTCTGCTCCACGGACAAGTTCCTCCGCGCCATCCTCAACAAGGAGACCGGCCTGCTGCCTCCCAAGGGCCTCCTGAGCCACGTGAGCGTAGTGGAGAACCCCAACTACCACAAGCTGATCTTCTTCAGCGACATGGCCGTGGTTCCCCTTCCCGACTTCCGTCAGAAGGTCAAGATTTCCGGTTTCCTGCTCGGCGTAGCCAAGTCCTTCGGCATCGAGAAACCCAAGATTGCATTCGTCGCCGCTTCCGAGCAGATGCTCGACAGCATGCCCGCCTGCATCGAGGCCGCAATGCTTGCCAAGATGTGCGACCGCGGCCAGATTCCCGGCTGCATCGGTGACGGCCCTCTTGCCCTCGACGTAGCAATCGACGAGGAGAGCGTCCAGATCAAGAAGCTCCGCAGCGAGGTCGCAGGCGACGCCGACTGCCTCCTGTTCCCCAACATCGAGTCCGCCAACGTCTTCTGGAAGACCAACAGCAAACTAGCCGTCGGCGTCCGCCAGGCCGGTATGCTCGTAGGCACCACGGCCCCCTGTATCCTCGCCTCCCGTGCCGACAGCGTCGATACCAAGCTCAATTCCATCGCCGAGGCCGTGATGTTCGTAAGCAAATAGTTCTTATGCACAGCAAAGAAGAAAAGGTAGCCGCTTTTGAGCGGCTACTTTATGTAATGGACGAGCTCCGCGAGAAATGCCCATGGAATGCGGAGCAGACCTGGGACAGCATACGCCGTCTCACCGAAGAGGAGGTGTACGAACTGAGCGACGCCATCATGAAGGGGGAGAGCGGGGCCGTCTGCAAGGAAATCGGCGACTTGCTTTACCATA